>Ga0105237_10003267_pt1 | contig 19368 bp, 18 predicted proteins | sample KBSC24metaG_FD_81520 | JGI IMG/M metagenome (GOLD analysis project Ga0105237, IMG submission 81520) | Corn rhizosphere microbial communities from Kellogg Biological Station, Michigan, USA - KBS C2-4 metaG | ecosystem: Host-associated > Plants > Roots > Rhizosphere > Soil | place: Michigan, USA... | reverse complement strand
AGTGGAGGACGACTACCATTGCATGGGGGTCACTGTTCATCACGACGGAAAAGTGGCTACCCGGATCGAGGCTGTCATGCAGCGCGCTCCCTGGACGACGTGTCCCGGCGCCCTCGCAATGCTGGAAAGCACTTTCACGGACGTGCCCTTGGATGCGTTCCCGAAGCGGGGTGAGAAGCAAACCAACTGCACTCATCTTCATGACCTCGCGGTGCTCGCGGCCAGCCACGCGTTCGACCAACAGCCTCTCATATACGACATCTTGGTGTCCGACCCGGTCGAGGGCCGGCGCTATGCGCAGTTGCGCCGTGATGGCGCGACAGTTCTCGCCTGGGTTCACTTCAGGGGATCTCTCATCGAGCCGGCCGAACTGGCCGGAGTGCCACTCGACCAACTGCGCCCCTGGATTGATTCTCTGGACGCGAAGGGGCAGGAAGCCGCCCGGCTGCTGAGGTGGGGGACCATTCTCTCGGGTGGCAGAACCAACGGTTGGGGCCAACAAACGGATTCCCGCCGGCTGCCGGTTGGCAACTGCTACACGTTCCAGCCGGAAAGAATGAGTAGGGCCAAGCACATCGGGGCGACACGCGACTTCAGCCGCGGCACTACACAGCCGTTGGAAGAGCATCGACCCGCGCCATGACAACACTGGAGAATTACTCATGAATATGAATGACATGGTGCTCATCAGCGTCGATGACCACATCAGCGAGCCACCGGAGATGTTTCAAAGACATCTCTCCGGCGAAGACCTGGCATCCGCGCCGAGGCTGTGCACCGCGCCGGACGGTACCAACTTCTGGGAATATCAGGGAATGAAGATGCCGTCCGTCGGACTGAACGCGGTGGTTGGCCGCGTTCCCGAGGAATACGGCATGGAGCCGACGTCGTTCGACCAGCTGCGTAAGGGGGTCTACGACCCGAAGGCCCGCACCGACGACATGAATGTCAACGGTATTGCCGCATCGCTCAACTTCGCGAGTTGTGTCGGGTTTGATGGCGGCCGGTTTCACAAGGCGGCCGACAAGGCCAAGGCGGTCATCCACCTTCGCGCCTACAACGACTGGCACATCGATGAATGGTGCGGCTCACAGCCGGGGCGCTTCATCCCGTGCGCCATCCTGCCGACGTGGGATATGAAGGCCACCCTCGAGGAGCTCAAACGGATTGCCGCCAAGGGCTGCACCGCGGTATCGATCAACGAGAATCCAACCACACAGGGATTGCCCAGCATCCACAACGAATACTGGAAGCCGTTCTGGAAAGCCATCGCCGATCACGATATGACCATCTGCCTGCACATTGGCGCCGGCAATCCCGCTCCCCACGCCTCGATGGAAACACCGATCGAGGCGTGGATTACGACCATGCCCATGTCGATCTCGACGGGCGCCGCCGACTGGCTCAACCTTCAGGCGCTGCATCAGTATCCCGACATGCGAATCGCGCTATCCGAAGGGGGGATCGGTTGGGTGCCCTATTTCCTCGAGCGCGCCGATTTCAGCCACGAGCGTCACAAGGCATGGACGCACTCGGACTTCGGCACGGGCAAGCCGAGCGACACCTTCCGCAAGCACTTCCTCAACTGCTTCATTGACGATGCGTTCGGACTGAAGAACATCGACTCGATCGGCGAGGACATGGTGGCCTATGAATGTGACTACCCTCATTCCGACAGCCTGTGGCCGCACGTCCCGGAGCACCTGTGGAAAAGCGTCAAGCAACTGACTGACTCCCAGATCAACAAGGTGACGCACCTGAACGCCATGCGGTTCTTCAAATTCGATCCGTTCAAATATCACAAGCGCGAGCAACTGACCGTCGGAGCCTTGCGGGCCAAGGCAGCTGCCGACAAGGTGGATACGACTCCAAAGTCATTCGGTGGCGCGCGTCCTCTGGCAGAAGGTGAAACACCGCGGACAGTGACCTCCGGTGACCTGATGAAGATGTTCTCTCACCATGCCAAGGCCGGCTCGAAGGCTGCCTGAGGGGAGCGGAAATGGCCGACGCATACATTATCGATGCCGTCCGGACACCCCGCGGCATCGGGAAGGTTGGCAAGGGCGCGCTCGCCTCACTGCATCCCCAACACCTGGCGGTGACAGTGCTGAAGGCCCTGCTCGACCGTAACAACTTCAACACTGCCGAAGTGGATGACGTGATCTGGGGGACGAGCGCGCAAAAGGGCAAACAAGGCGGCGACATCGGCCGCATGGCGGCGCTCGATGCCGGTTTCGATGTCCGCGCCAGCGGCGTGACCCTCGACCGCTTCTGTGGCAGCGGCCTCACCGCGGCCAGCATGGCCGCGGCGCAGATCCGCTCCGGGATGGAGGATCTCGTAATCGCAGGCGGTACCGAAATGATGTCGCTCATCAACGCGCTGGGGCAAAAGGAGCGTGACGCCGGGTTTGAGCCGATGGGGCTCGGAACGGGAAATCGACGGCTGGCGCAGCGCCACCCTCAGTCACACCAGGGTGTGTGCGCGGACGCCATTGCTTCGATGGAAGGGATCGGCCGGGAAGCGCTCGATGCCTTTTCTCTCGAAAGCCAACAGCGGGCCGGCCGCGCAATCCGGGAGGGCTGGTTTGATCGGTCGATCGTTCCCGTCGTAGGTGATGACGGAACCGTAATTCTGGGAAGGGATGAGCATCCTCGTCCGCAGACTACGGCGCAGGACCTCGCGGCGTTGAAGCCTAGCTTTGCGCAGGTTGCCGACATGCCCTCCCCCGACGGCAGCGGACTCACCTTTCGTCAACTCATCAACCATCGCTATCCGGAGCTCAAAATCTCAGCGGTACACCATGCCGGCAGCTCGTCCGGAGTTGTTGATGGTGCGGCTGGACTCCTGATGGCATCCGGAGAATACGCCCGAAAGCATGGCCTGAAACCGCGTGCGCGAATCGTTGCCACAGCAAACGTCGGTGACGACCCGACCCTTATGTTGAACGGCCCCGTTCCGGCCGCTCGCAAGGTGCTCATGAAGGCAGGTCTCAAACAGGAAGACATCAACCTGTGGGAAGTGAACGAAGCGTTCGCCGTGGTGCTGGAGAAATTCATTCGCGATCTGCGGCTCGATCGTGCCACCGTCAATGTGAATGGCGGCGCCATTGCGCTGGGCCATCCGATCGGAGCCACCGGGGCCGTGCTGATAGGAACCGTGCTCGACGAGTTGGAACGGCGCGAGCTGCGGTACGGACTCATAACCATGTGTGCGGCGGGCGGCATGGCGCCAGCCATCATCATCGAGCGCGTGTAATTCAAAGAAACAGAAAAAGAGCCCTGGGTGTCAAGCTGGCGGTGGTTGCGCGCCAACTGCGCGTGAGCTTCGACCAGGCGGCCGAGCGAAGCGGCCTCACGAGCGCCCAGTGGCACATGATCGCCGTGGTGTCGGGACAACCGGGAGCCACCCAGCGACTGATTGCGGAAGCACTCGAAGTCCGGGAAATATCGGCCGGGCGGCTGATTGACCGTTTGTGCGATGAAGGCTACCTCAGACGCGATCCGCACCCGAGCGATCGCCGGGCCTATTGTGTCAATCTGACCCCCGCGGCCCAGCCGGTGTTGGATACCTTGGACCAGCTTGCGAAGATCCACGAGGAAGCCATCTTCGCCAGTTTCCAGCCCGCGGACATGGACCGGCTGGAAGCGCTCCTGGATACCATCACCCGCAATTTGTGCGAATTCCGAGGCCAGCGAGAGGCAGCGAAATGAGGCGACCCGACATCCTGCTCACTGACCAGGTCGCCATCATCACGGGCGGCGGCGGTGGAATCGGCCGGGCGATTGCACTTGCTTACGCGTCCGTCGGCGCACATGTTGTCATCGGCGATATCGTCCCGGAGCGCTGTGCAGAGACTGTTGAACGTGCGCTCGAGCTCGGAGTCCGGGCACTCGGCGTTCCCACCGATGTCAGCGACACGAATCAGGTCCACGCGCTGATTGATCAGGCGGCTAACTACTTCGGGCGGCTCGACATACTCGTCAACAATGCCGGCGGGGTCAGCCGCAAACCCTTGCTGGAACAATCCGAGCGGTCCTGGCGGCGGGTCATCGACCTCAACCTGGTGAGTATGATTGCGGCTACTTGCGCCGCGGCGCCCGTCATGATCCGAGGCAAGCGCGGCGGCTCGATTGTCAACGTCAGCAGCATCGAAGGCTCACGGGCCGCACCCAACTACGCGGTCTATGCCGCCTGTAAGGCCGGCATGCTCAACTTCACGCGCACCATGGCCCTGGAGCTTGCAGACCAGGGTATCCGCGTCAATGCAATTGCACCTGACTACACTGTGACTCCCGGCGTGCGCGGTAATCTCACAGGTCCAATTGATCCTACGACGTGGATTCAACCCACGGCGCAGCAGGAAGACGTAACAGCGCGTCGCATTCCGCTCGGCCGCGCCGGAGTGGATACAGAATGCGGGAATGTTGCTGTCTTTCTGTCTTCGTCCATGAGCAGTTATGTCACGGGAACGGTGATCCCAGTTGACGGCGGATCGTGGGCATCCAGCGGCTGGGTCCGGGACCGAGCCGGCAAGTGGTCGCTCATGGGGGATTGAGACCGCGCGCGTGTCTCAGGCCTCGATTTCGATTTCGCAGACCGAGCTGCCGGGGACTCCCTGGCACGCCAACGTGTAACCGTCCCCAAGATCTTTTTCGCTCAGCACGTGGTTCTCACGAAGGTCCACGTCACCCTGAATTCTCCGCGCCATGCAGGTCCCGCACACACCCTGCTCGCACATGGAAGGCGTCGCGAGACCGCCGCGCCGCATCGTCTCGAGCAAAGTATCTCCTCGGTGGTACTTCAGTCTATGCGTGCGTCCCTGCAGATGCACAACGACCTCTTCCGGGATTTCAAACAACCGACGCACTGCGACCCTGTCAGTCTTCATTGATGGATTTCTCGGCAGTTGGCCAACCAGGCACCAAGTCACGGGGACATGGGTAGCCAGCACCTGGGTGCGCACATGTGCCTCCAGCTCGCCAACCGTCGGTACCAGAAAACCCGGACTGAGTTGAATAGCCGCCGCCGGCACCTCTCCCAATCGACTGTCCGGAATACCCACGACTGCGGCAGCGGCTATGGCGGGATGCGAGACCAGGGCGCGTTCGATCGTCTCGGGCAGTATCTTGAAGCCACCGCGCACGATGGCGCCGTCGGCGCGGCCGAGATGAAACAGAAACCCGTCTGGATCAATGAGCGCAATATCCGATGTGCGTATCCAGTCGGGTCCGATTCGGGGTGAGATCACCTCGAGAATGCCTTCATGGCCGGCCGGCAACACCGCGCCGGTTTCCGGATCGATCACGCGCAACTGCGCCCCTGGAAGCGCACGACCCACGCTGCCGAACTTGCGCTTTCCCCACTCGGCATGCAGATCTGCGGTCATGGCGGCAACCGGGCCTGCAAATTCCGTCGCTCCGTACGAGAGCAGGATGGGAATACCGTAGCGCTCCTCGAATGCGCGCTGGACAGCCGGGTCCAATGGCGCCGCGCCCGTGCTCAACAGACGAATGCTGACCAGATCCGCCGGCGGAATATCCGCATCCAACACCATCTGGACACCGGCCGGCGGCAGTCCCATCAGCTCGGGACGATAGCGCAATACATAACTGTGCCAGGCGGCCACGGAAAAGCGATCCCAGAGTTGGGCACGCCGACCGCGCAACAGGGTCGGCAGTGTCGAGTAGATACCGGAAATGTTGCCCAGTGGAAAAAACAGGGGCATTGGCGGCATCTGCAACGGATCGGCGCCGTCCCCCGCGCTCAGCAATTGAACGCCGACATGATGCCGGACAATCAACTCGAAGCTGATGGCGAAGTGCTTAGGGGGTCCCGTGGTGCCACTGGTCAGGATCTCCACCTGCGGATGCTCAGGTATCGACAGGTCGCTGCAAGTACAGCGCTCGAATCCCTCCACGCAAGTTGCATCCATGTCCGTGATGGTGATTGCCGCGATACCCTGTGTGCGCAACACTGCGCGCAGCTCGGGCGTAATATCCTCCGCTGCCGCCACAACGGCCCCGGGTCTGACCCGCTCAACACTGTTGGCCAGAGCCGTTGCCGATTGGAACGGATAGATCATCCGAACCGTATGCCCCTTGGAAATCAGCCCCAGGAGCGCGGCAACCGCGGACGGTCGGTTTCGGGCCACCAACGCAATTCGTGCGCGCGCGCCAATTCCTCCCGCGTCAACGAGAGCGCCGATCAGCTCGGCAACGTGGCGCATCTCGCCCCAGGTAATCCAGCGATCCTGGAATTCGATGCTGGGTCGGGACGCATCCTGCGCTAAAGCGCGTGTGGTGAGTTCCTCGAGTGTGCTCACAGCGATGGAGACAAGCGCGTGCCGCCGGCGTACACTATGCTTGCTTAGTATCTGCCCGCGGACGTCCGATGTAAAGCCACCGCGCGGCAGGCGCGCACGCAGTGTTTGTCAGGGGGTTCGCCATGAATCAGGCAGCTAGTTTGAGCCGCGCGGTCGACAGGCCGGCGCATATTCCCGAATCGGCCGTATACGATTTTGACATGTTCAAGGATCCCGCTTACCTGCAGGATCCGCACGCCCGCGTTCTCGAGCTGGTGAGGAACGCTCCGCCGGTATTCTGGACGCCCCGCAATGGCGGCCACTGGATGCTCATCAGCCACGCCGCCGTTTTCAAGGCCGCGCGCGATGTCGAATCGTTTTCCAGCCAGTTTGTCTCGCCCCAACAGGCGCAGGCGATGCGGGCGATGATGCCGCCCGGCACGCCACATATTCCGACCGCGGCGCCCATCAACATGGACCCGCCCGACCACGCACAATATCGCGCTCCCCTGCAGGCGGCCTTCTCACCCAAGGCGATGCTGGCGTTGAAGGATGAAATCCGCGCGCTCGCCGGCCAACTCATCGACAAGGTGAAGCCACGCGGCCGTTGCGACCTGATGGTTGACATCGCCGAGCCGCTGCCCGTGCGGGTGTTTCTGAAGTTGCTGGGGTTGCCGCTCGAGCGCCAGGATGAATACCGCGCCCTGGTCGTGGAGCACCTCGCCGACGCAGAGCCGGACCCGCGCAAGATCATGGCGAAGCTGTTGCAGATCACTGCCATGATGCGTCCAACGATCCTCGAACGACGCGACCAACCACGTGACGACCTCATCAGCCTGTTGTGGCGATCACAGATCAACGGCCGCGCCACCACGCTCGAGGATATGGAAAACTACGGTGTGGTGATGTTCATCGCCGGCCTCGATACCGTCATGAACGGAATCGGCTTCGGTGTCCGCCATCTCGCGCAGGACCAGGCTCTGCAGGCGAAACTGCGCGCCAACCCGAAGATCATTCCCGAAGCGGCCGAGGAGCTGCTGCGCCGTTATACCTTCACTGTTCCACCCCGCAAGGTGGCCAAGGATCTCGTATTTGAAGGGGTGCAGATGAAAGCCGGCGAGCGGGTGATGTTGTTCCTGCCGGCGGCGGATCTCGACCCCGGTGAGTTTGCCGGCTCCGACCGGTTCGATCTCGAGCGGGAGAAGAAAGCTCACATCGCCTTCAACGCCGGAATCCACCGTTGCCTCGGATCGCATCTCGCGCGAATCGAGCTGCAGACGCTTTACGAGCAACTGCTGTCGCGGCTGCCGCCGTTCCGGCTGGATCCCGACCATCCACCGAAGTTCCACGGTGGACACGTCATCGGTGTAGATACGCTGTGTCTGCTGTGGGATGTGTGAGGAATGACGACGCCCCGCGTCCTGCCTCGACTGGATCTGGAGAATCGTTTTTTCTGGACCAGCGGAGCGGACGGGCAGTTGCGCCTGTTGCGCTGCCAGGAATGCGCGATCTTCATTCATCCTCCCCGGGCGGTCTGCAGGCATTGCCTGTCGGAGAAGGTCTCTCCTGAAGTGGTGCCGGGAACCGGCACCGTCGATACCTTCACCGTCAACTATCAAGAATGGCGCCCCGGACTGGACGTTCCCTACGTGATCGCCCGTGTCGCGATCGATGGCGCGCAGGGTGTGTATCTCACTACCAACATTGTCGGATGTCCCGTCGAGGCGGTTCAGATCGGCGATCGCGTGCGGGTCACATTCGAGCAGCACGGTGAGATCTATCTGCCCTTGTTCGAGAAGGTCGGCTCCACATGAGCGCGAACGATGCCTACTTAACGGGCGTGGGCCAATCCGAAATCGGGATGAAACTGACACGCCCGCCGTTGCTGCTCACGGTCGATGCCGTGCGCGAGGCACTCACCGAGGCGGGACTCACGATTGGGCAGATCGACGGCGTGTCCACCTACCCTGGCAAAGCGTCGACACTTCTCGGCTTTTCTCCAATTGGCGCCGACGAGTTGATCGATACGCTGGGCATTCGGGCGACGTGGTACGCCGGCGGCATGGAGATCAGCTCGCAACTAGGCGCGGTCGTTGCCGCGGCAATGGCAGTTCGTACAGGGCAAGCCCGTCACGTTATTTGCTTCCGTACCGTGTATGAAGCAGCGGCCTTGGCAAGGCCAACCGAGTATCCAACGCCGCGTCGTGAAACCGTTGACGGTTACTCACAGTGGCTCGCTCCCTTCAACGCAACGTCCGCCGTAAATTGGACCGCGCAGTACGCCATGCGTCACATGAAGCGTTACGGCCTCACGCGCGAACAGCTGGCGCAGATTGCCATTACCGATCGAGCTCATGCCGTACTCAATCCGCGCGCCCTCGTTCGCAAATCACTGACCATGGACGAATACCTATCGGCGCGCATGATCTCGACACCGCTGTGCCTTTACGACTGTGACCGATACACAGACGCCTCCACGGTGCTCATCGTATCGGCGGGTGACGCTATCGACGAAGTCTCTTGCACGCCTATTCGGATCGCGGCGATGGCCGGTACGGTGGAGCGCCACAGTTGGGATCAGGCTGAGTGGATGGCCTGTTATCCAACCGGTGCTGACCTTTGGAAGCGAACCGACTACAAACCGAAAGACGTGGCTACGGCACAGTTGTATGACGGCTTCAGCTTCCAGGCGCTCGCCTGGCTCGAAGGCCTCGGATTCTGCGATGTTGGCGAAGGTGGACGCTTTATAGAGGGCGGCACGCGCATCGCGCTCGACGGCGAGTTGCCGCTCAACACCTTTGGCGGGCAGATCGGCGCCGGCAGACTCCATGGTTTTGGCTTCGCACACGAGGCCGTCGTACAACTGCGGGGCAATGGCGGTGTCCGCCAGATTCCGGGCGACCCGCGGGTCGCTGTCTGCGCGTCGGGCGGCGGCCCCCTGGCGACCGCATTGCTGCTCGCAAGGGATTAGCATGAAAGTCAACGTAACCCTGCCCTTTGACAACATTGCCGACCCGGCTGAGTTTCTGCATCCCGAGGCGGTCAGCCAGATTGGTGCAGTGTTGGAGCGCGCCGGATTCAACGGCGGCAACGTAACGGATCACCCTTGCCCGACCGGTCGCTGGCTCGACGGTGGTGGCCATCACGCACAAGATCCGTTCGTTGTGTTGACGATGCTCGCCGCCACCACCCGCAAACTGCGGTTGCAAACGGGCATCCTCGTGCTGCCGTATCGCAACCCGTTCATCACAGCTCGCGCCGTGGCAACCCTGGATGTTTTCTCGGGCGGCCGTGTCACCCTGGGTGTGGGTGCTGGTTACATGAAGGGCGAATACCACGCCCTCGGAGTTGATTTCGAGCGACGCAACGACCTCTTCGACGAATATATCAACGCACTGAAGGCGGCCTGGGGCGGCGACGAGTTCAGCTTCCAGGGCGCAGGATACGAGGCGCGTGGCAATCGCATCCTGCCGCGGCCAGTGCAGAAGCCCCATCCGCCGCTGTTGATCGGCGGCAATTCCCACCGCGCCATTCGACGGGCAGTCGAGTCGGGCGATGCCTGGTATCCGTTCTTTACGGCCGGCCCTCTGAACACGACCGCGCGCACAGCGGCCATGAGCAGCGAGTCTGATCTCCTCGAAGGGATGCGCTACCTGAAAGAGCACTGCGCAACTGTCGGCCGGGAGCGGCCACCCGAAATCATCCTCAGCAGCCTGACCTCACCCGGAGAGAAGCTGAACGCGGCCGCCTCGATTGACCGAATCGGGCGCTACCAGGAGCTCGGTATCACCGGCGTCGCACTGCATATCGAAGGACGCACGCTCGTTGAATGGTGTGACAACGCGGAGGCGTGCGGAGCAGACGTGCTCGCCAAGCTGCCGCCAGGCTGATCGAGCCTGGTTGACCGCGACTGCCGGCAACTGAAGGCTCAGTGCAGCCCCAGAACCTCGCTCTTCGTGAGACTGGTCGTCAGCTTACCGTCCGTGTTGGAGATTGTATTAGCCGGGACAGACACCATGTGACCGTCGATGATGACCTGCGCGGCGCCGTCGGGACCCACGCGATAGACCACGCCGAGGCGCGATCCATTGGCGGCCACCAGCATCTTGCCCTTTTCCACACTCGCGGCCTTTGCGCCATCGGGCGGCGACTCGGCGAGGGCAGGCAAAGCAAACGCGCACAGTACAATAACCAACCAGGACTTCTTCACGGATTCTCCCTACAAAGAAAGGGGGCGTAACGGCTTGCGCCGCCGCGCCCCCAACTACTAACGTAGCTTAGTGTTCTCCGTGGGATCGTGTCAATATCGAGGCTGTGAAGCAGCCCACGATTTCTATTGTGGCTGGCGTGCCGCAACCATTGATGCATCACCTACTTTCGCAAACGCCTGCAGCCACTCCTCGACAATGGCTCGCACCTTCGCATGCCCCTCTGTGACACCGATCGCCCGCTCGACCGCCAGCGTATGTGCGATGCTGTCGATCACGATCGCGGTCACAACGGGCGGCACCGCCGGCTCGATTCCCCGAAGTTGCAAATGACGCTGCAGCGCCCGCGATTGGATTTCGCGGTATTGCTCCATGTAGCGTTTGATTTCGATCCGGATCGGCTCGCGGCGAATCGCCAGCGCGCTGAATTCGAAGAGGGTGGCCGTGACGGTGCTGCCCATTTCCCAGATCACTCGCAGCGGCTCATCAGGCTCCGCCGAGTCGAGCGCCCGTTGCAGCCGCTCGTGGATCCGCGCCACGCCCGAGCGGATGACGGCGATGAGCAGATCTTCAATGGTGCCGAAGTAGTAGTGCACGATCTGGCGCTTCAATCCAACTTCTTCCGCCAGACGCCGGGCGGTGACGGCGCTGCAACCCTCATCCCGGACCAATCGGGCCGCGGCCTTGACCAGCAAAGCGCGCGTTTCTGAGTTTTCCACGCCGAGACGTCGGGTCGGCGCCGCTTTTGTTCGCATCATGTCCGCATGCTATCACCTTGACAGCACGCCGGCACGGAATGCTATCATGGTGACAGCATCGGGCGGCGGCCCGAGGACGCTGCATTCGCGTCACCGGTTTGATCACCTCATGGATCGATTCACCCTATGAATTTCAACCTCACCGACGATCAGGAAATGTTGCGTGTAACCTTCGCGCGCTTCCTGGACGAAAACAGCACTCCCGCCCGGGTCCGCGCTGCCCTGCCTCGCGGTTTCGACGAACGTCTGTGGAAAGGCCTCGCGGAATTGGGCGCGTTTGCCATTCGCGTCCCCGAGTCCGCCGGTGGGCTTGCACTGGGCGTGTTGGATGCCACCTTGTTGATGGAAGAAGCGGGACGGACGCTCGCATCCGGTCCGTTGGCCGAAACATTGATCACTGCTCGGTTGCTGGCGCAATTGGGCGATGGCTCGAGCGGCGCCCTCCTCGCCCGCGTTCTAACAGGCGACGCCATTGCAACACTCGCTCACTTCGACATGGCTGAGCACCCCACGCAGCTGGTCGCCGGTGGCGCGATTGCCGACGCCGTAATCGCGCGCAACGGCAACGATATCGTCCTGTTGAGCATCTCAGCCGACTCCCGCGGCGGCGCGCCCAATCTCGCTTCCATTCCCCTGGCGCAAATCAATCTCAGCGCGCGGCCGCAAACCCTTTTGGCCACGGGCCCCGAGACGCTGAAAACGTTTGCCCGCGCAGTTGAGGAGTGGAAGCTCCTCATTTCAGCGCAGCTCGCGGGACTGGGCCGCGAAGCAATCAAGCTCGCCGCCGCCTATGCCAGCCAGCGCAAGCAGTTCGGACAACTCATCGGCACTTTCCAGGCGATTTCCCATCCGCTGGCGGATCGGCTGGCCGAGGTCGATGGGGGGAAGCTGCTCATCTGGAAAGCCATTCGCAACATTGCGGACGCGGATCCGGAAGCGGCCGCCACCGTGTCCCTTGCGGCGTGGTGGAACTGCGAGACGGCAGGGAAAGCCGTGGCACAAGCACTGCATACGTTCGGCGGCTATGGCCTCACCACCGAATACGACATACACCTCTACAACCTTCGGGCCAAGGCATGGCCGCTCGTGTTCGGTGACCCGCAACGGCTTCTCGAGGAAGCGGGACGCCGGTTATACGCCGCAGAAGCGGCCTTCCTTCCGGATGTGGGCGCGGTGCCGGTCGACTTCGATCTCGGCGACGAAGCACGCGCCATCGTTGCTGAGATCAACGAGTTTTTCGCCGCCCACGTCACACCCGCGATGCGGGAGAAATTTCATTACTCGTGGGAAGGCTACAACCCGCAGATCAATCGCAAACTGGCGCAGGCCCGGCTGCTGTTTCTGGGCTGGACGAAGGAGATGGGCGGCAGAGGGATTAGCCCCTATGCCCGACTTGCTGCCATGGATGCTCTCGAGGAGCAGGGTTACAACAACCCCGCCTCCAACGTGACCGCCATGGTCGGCGCAATCATCCACCGCTTTGGCAGCGAGGAAGTGAAGCGGGATGTGTTGTCGAAGATTCTCTCCGGCGAGGTCATCTGCAGCCTCGGATATTCGGAGCCCGGCTCAGGCTCTGATGTATTTGCCGCGCAATGTCGCGCGACCCGGGACGGCGACGGCTGGCGAATCGACGGGACCAAGATGTTCACCAGCGGCGCGAACATTTCCAACTATGTCTTCATACTCACCCGAACGGATCCTGAGGCGGCCAAGCACAAGGGCCTGACCATGTTCCTCGCACCGTTGCAGGCGCCGGGCGTCACTATTCAGCCGGTGTATACCTTCCAGGACGAGCGCACCAACATAACATTCTATGACGGTGTACGAATCCCCGACAGCTATCGCCTGGGCCCCGTCAATGAGGGCTCGAAAACCATGGCGGCGGGCTTGGAGCTCGAGCACGGCGGGGGCTTTTCGAAGTCACAGCGTGCCATGCTGAAAGCGGCCGTGCAGGTCTGCGGCGAGGTCCGGGTCAACGGCCATCGCCTGATCGAGGAGTCCCAGGCCCAGGCTCGCCTGGCACGCGTGGCAGCCAACCTCTGGGTATCGGACCTGTTGACCTTCCGCTCCGTCTGGGCCAGTGTCGAGAAGAAGCCGAACGCAGGCTTCGGCCCCATGGCGAAGATGTTCTCGTCTGAGAAATTTCTGAGCGACGCGCGCGATCTGCTGGACCTGACGGCGCCCTACTCGCTTCTGGGGACGGAAGGCCCTGCCGCATTTCTCAACCTGTGTTATCGCCACTCACAAGCGACGACAATCTATGGTGGTACCAGTGAAGTTCATCGCAGCATGATTGCCGAGCGCGCCTTGGGAATGCCCCGCACGCGCGCGTGAGAAATGAGGACCCGTTCATGAACGAAGCCACCGAAGCACCGCATCTGCTGACCGAGCAACAAGGGGGCGTAGTAATCGCTACCCTCAACCGCCCGGACAAGCTAAATGCCCTGACGGCTGAAACGATGGAGCTTTTTGAGGAAGCATTGCATCGCTTTCGCGATACGCCGGAGCAGAAGGTGCTGCTGATCAGGGCCACCGGGCGCTATTTCTGCGCGGGAGCGGATATGAAGATGAGCCCTAAGGATGGCTCGGGTAGCGCGCGCACGGCTTCCGGCATACGGGAAAACCACCGTTTGCGACTGCACGGCATGCATCGGATCTACGATGAGATGGAGCACATCGAGAAGCCGATTGTCGTGGCGCATCATGCGATGTGCGTGGGCGGCGGCCTCGAGCTGTCGTTGTCCTGTGACTTCCGGCTCGCCGCCCAAAGCGCCGGGTATGCCTTTCCGGAAGGCAAATTCGGCGTGTTGCCCGCCTCAAACGGGGTGAGCCGGCTGGCCCGCATCTGCGGTCCGCACTGGGCGCGCTGGCTGATCATGGCCAACAAACCTGTCAACGCCGAGAAGGCACTGATCATGGGCCTCGTCCACGAAGTGTTTCCCGACGCCACTTTCGACGACGACGTCATGGCCTTCTGCCGCCACCTCGCGGAGCAGAATAGCGAGCAGATGGGGGCCGCCAAGATCGCAATCGAATTGGCCAATGATGTCGGCCTCGCCGCCGCGCGTAACGTCGAGCGCATGGCCAACAGTGCGCTGATGCTCAATCCCGACTACGTTGCCCGCCTGCAAAGTTATGTCACTGGGATCGGCTCGAAGCGCAAATAGCGGTTGCCTGCCGCTCGCCGGGTGTGCCGACCAGATACTGGCCCGGCTCGCGGCGGCGACAAACTCACCTGGCATCGCCCAACTGGACGGCGCGACACTGTTAGGTGAGCGCGCCATGTTGGGCGGCATGAGGATTCCAGGACGAACCTCCGCTGGAGGAGGCTGCTCGTTGTTCGATGCACAGGATGACACGATCGCACTCAACCTCTCGCGCGACGCTGACCGGGAATTACTTCCGGCGCTGTTTGAGACCGAAGCGCTCGACTGCCGGGATGAGGCGGCCATTGCCGCTCTCATCGCCGCAAGCAAAGCCACGGCGATCGTATTGCGCGGCCGCTCGATGGGGCTCGCTATCGCCGCAGTCCACGAGAAGCCCCATGGAGATGCGTGCGTAAAGCTCACACCAGGCTCTCCCCGCTCGATGAGCGCCCGCGCTGCTCCACGGGTCATCGACCTTTCCGCTTTGTGGGCAGGCCCGCTCGCCGGTCACCTGCTCTCGCTGGCAGGCGCCGATGTTGTGAAGGTCGAAAGCCTCCACCGCCCGGATGCGATGCGCGACAACAGCGAGTTCTATGCGGTGCTCAATCAGGGCAAGTCCAATGTAGCTCTGGATTTCAAAGACACCCACGACCGGGATAACCTGCTCGCTCTGATCGGCGCCGCCGACATAGTGATCGAGTCAGCGCGTCCGCGTGCGCTCAGACAACTCGGAATTGATGCCGATCAACTCGTTCGCACGACGCCTGGACTCGTCTGGGTGACGATCACAGGTCACGGGGTTGCTGGGGAAGCCGCGAACTGGGTGGGGTTTGGAGACGACTGCGGGGTCGCGGGCGGTCTCAGCGCTGCCTTGCATGAGGCAACCGGCCAAATGGGGTTTGTGGGGGATGCGATTGCAGATCCACTCACGGGAATGCGGGCAGCGCTCACCGCGTGGGAGGGTTGGTCATCGCGCCGGGGCGGCCGCTTCTGCCTGTCAATGAGTCAGGTCGTTGCGCAGTCTCTCGCCGCCGAAGACCCGGTGGCTCTCAACTCCAGCCTGTTGGCGTGGAGCGCCGCTGTGGGTGAGCCCTTTCCAACTGTCAGGCGCCGGTGTGCAGGCAAGGCGGGATGATGGCATTGCGGGTGGGCATCATAAGCGCGAACTGGGGAACGATGGCCCATCTTCCTGCGTGGCGATCAGTGCCCGGGGTGGAAGTGACTTCGATCTGTACGTCCCGCCGGGAGACCGCGGAGGCGGCCTGCAAAAAATATGCTATCCGCCGAGCCTTCTGGGATGCCGCCGCAATGGTGTCGGACCCGGAAATTGATATCGTCGATTGCGGCACGCGGCCCAGTGTTCGACACGCGATGGTGTTGGAGGGATTGCAGCACGGCAAGCACATCTACAACGCCATCCCTTTCGCAGCCGATCTCGAAGCAGCGCGTGTATTGCATCGAGCCTGGCAGGACAGTCGCCGGATTGCCGTCGTGGATGCGTACTCCGAATGGTTACCGGCACACCGGCTGGCTAAGGAGATGATCGATGCAGGCTACCTGGGTCAACCCTTCGGCGGCACCTGCATCTTCAACCTGTCGCTGTTCAACCGGCCCAGTCCGCAGTTTCCCTACAACTGGTTCGCCCAGGCTGGACTGGGCGTTTCAGCGGTTCGCAACCTCGGCAGTCATGCCCTGCACATGCTCGTTCACCTGTTCGGGCCCATCGCGCAAGTCGTGGCACACGATACTCAACTTCTGCCGCAGTGGCGCTTCCCCGATGGGCAGACCATCCGGTCCGAGACCAACGACTTCGCCAACATGCTGCTGCGCTTCATGAGCGGCATGGTCTTTCAAGTGCAGATCTCCTGGAACGCACCCCTGGGCCGCGGCTGGCATCTCGAGGCTTTTGGCAGCAAAGGCCGGCTCGTCGTCGCAGCACCGGGTTTCCCAACGAGCCTGCAGACGACTCTGCAGGCCGGCACGTTGGATGGCGGCACCCTGGAGCCGGTAACGATCCCCGATCACTTCCTGCACATACCTGAAGTTGGAATTGATGCCACAGTAGCGATGCCACCCGCATTTCCCATGGCACTGTCGATGAGCGCGATGGTTGCAGGCATCGCGGGCAAGGGCGACGCGCGGCCGGATTTCGCTCAGGCGTGGACGGTGGAGCGGGTCCTGGAGGCGGTGCGCCGCTCCTCAGTCGAACGGCGCTGGATCCACCTCGACGAGATCGTCTGATCAACAGATGTAGCGACCGCCGTTCACACTGAGTGTCAGGCCTGTTATGTAGCCTGCGTCCTCGGAGGCGAGAAAAGCGCAGGCGGCCGCGATGTCAGACGGGCTCCCCGCCCGCTTCATGGGCGAGCTCGCCGCGGTGCTGGCAATGTTGACGGCACCGGGCCGATCACTCGCGCGCAGCATCGGCGTGTCGATGAAGCCGGGTGGAACATTGTTGACCGTAATGCCCGCCCCGGCAAATTCGGCTGCGAGGGATTTCGTGAAGGCAATGACGCCACCCTTCGAGGCCGCATAGGCGGTCATGCGCGCACTGCCGCTCTGTGCGCTGGAGGACGAAATGTTGATCACCCTGCCCCAGCCGGCCGCGAGCATGTCAGGCAGCACTGCCTGCGTGCAATTCAACATGCTCTTGAGATTGACCGACATGATGCGGTCCCAGCTCTCCTCGGTGACTTCGAGAAACGGGGTGAAACTGGTAATACCGGCGTTGTTGACGAGAATACTCACCGGGCCCAGCTCGGCGTGCACCCGCTCCAGACCCGCATTGACACTGGCACGGGAAGACACATCAACCCGGCATGCCATGGCCTGGAATCCTGCGGCAACCAACTCATCGGCTGCGCGCTTCGCCCCGGCATCGTCTACGTCCCAAATCGCCACGGACGCGCCATCGCGCGCAAAGCGTTGGCTCGTTGCCAGGCCGATTCCGGACGCTCCGCCCGTGACTACAGCGCTCTTTCCTACAAGTGACATCGTCATCCCCCTCAATTCGCGCGAAGCTGGCTCGCGATTTCAAACAATGGCTTCGACGCCGTGGAGCGTCGTGCGATGCATCATGCGACCCGAAGCTGCGTCATAGGGAATCACCCGGTGCATCGTTCCGCAGTTGTCCCAGATCACCAGGTCACCGACCTGCCATTCGTGGCTGTAGACGATTTCCCGGCGTGTTGCATGCGCGGTCAGTTTCTCAACCAGCGCGTGACTCTCCGCGGCCGGCATGCCGACGATGTGGTCGACGGTTGCACCGAGAACAATGGATTTACGGCCCGTGCGATGACGCCAGATGAGTGGATGCTCCTTGGATCCACCCCGGCGCCAGATGAGCAGCTCCTGCTCGCTGGGGTTGGGTTTTGTCAGGCGATTCGCGGCTTCCAGGCTGTGCACGACACGCAGCGTCTCGTAGTAGCTGCGCAGCTCCTGCGGCAGATCATCGTACGCCGCATACGAGTTGCAGAATTCGGTCTGCCCACCGACTTTGGAGAGTCGTCGGCCGGTGAGGAGGGTTGCCCGGGCCGGAACATCGTCCGTCGCGCCATCGATATGCCAATAGATCGTGCCTTTCAGGTATTCGGCGGCGGCGTTCTGCTTGGGATCCAGTGTTACCTTGAACATGACATCGCGGCTGCCGTCGGGACGCGGAGCCCCCTGCAGCATCGGGTCGCCGAGCAACGCACTGAAGGCAACCTGCTGCTCGTCAGTCAGGCCGATTCGCGGGAAGACCAGTACACCGTATTGTTCCAGCGCGGCCAGGCATTCAGAGGCGAATGCAGGCTGCAGGATTTCCTCCGCGCGCATCGTCGCCTGGGCGCCGATGCGGGCCGAAAGGGGTTGAAAACGGCTGGCCATGGGGCTTCTCCGGGCGCTGTTGCCCGAAGATGGTAATCAACAACGATGTCTATTACAACGTCTGCGCTCAGCTTGGAGTGCGGCGCCCGCGCTCCTTGGGAAGCACCTGGGCATCGAGGTCGGGATACTTCTCGGGGTGCAGGGTGCCGTGCAGGCTCAACCGCAGCATCTCGCGCGAAAAGCGCTTGGCCATCTGCTGCCGTTCCTTCGCGGTCCGCGAGTGGGCGCGGGCCCACACGGGCCACAAAAATGAGCCCGCCAGGATCATGACGGACACGACTTCGGCGTCGATACCCGGCTGCGCGAGATCGGTCTTGGCAAATCGCTCGAACTTCGACAGGAACTGCTGCCAGAACGGATCATCTGAAGGCCGCTTCGAGCTCAGCAGCTCAAACAGCCAGACGCGGCCCAATTCCGGGTTCTCCATGGCGAAATTGGCCAGGTGCTCGGTCAAGCTGTCAATGTTGATGGTGCCCACGGGCTGCCGGTCGGCGACTTCCGGGTCTCCGAATACGGCCCGATATAACTTCTCGCTGACCCAGACCGTCGTGGCTTCGATCAATTGCTCGCGCGTCGGAAAATGCTGATACGCCGTGCCGCGGTTCACTCCCGCGAGCTGTGCGACCTGGGCAACACTCACGCCCTCCTTGCCGTCCTTTGCCAACACCTCGCCCGCCGCTTCGAGGATCGCCTCGCGAGTGCCTTCGGGATCGCGTTTCCGGCGGGGCCGCCGCGTGGGCGTGGCGAGTTCGGATCGCTCTGTCATGGGCGTGCAGTCCTGGGCGAAAGCTATTCAACGATCATAGTCGATTCCTTCCGCGCGTGGCCATCAAGCCGGTGCCGCATCCGTAGTCGGCCGGATGAGCAGCTGCGATACGTTCGCCCGTGGCGGCAGAGATACGACGAACAAGATGGCCGCGGCCACATCCGCGGGCAACATCGAACCCTCCTTGGAAACATGCTCGTGGATGAATTTGCGAAAGTTCGGATCCACCACTCCCTCGGATACTTCCGTTGTCGTGGCGCCCGGCTCGATGATGCACACTCGGATGCCCTGCCGGCCCACTTCCTGGCGCAGCGCCTCTGT
>Ga0105237_10003266_pt1 | contig 19370 bp, 16 predicted proteins | sample KBSC24metaG_FD_81520 | JGI IMG/M metagenome (GOLD analysis project Ga0105237, IMG submission 81520) | Corn rhizosphere microbial communities from Kellogg Biological Station, Michigan, USA - KBS C2-4 metaG | ecosystem: Host-associated > Plants > Roots > Rhizosphere > Soil | place: Michigan, USA... | reverse complement strand
TGCGGCCGATCACCACATAAGCGAGCGAACCCGCGATCGCCGCCAGCACCGCCCGGCCCGGCGCCAGCCCGGCGATCCCCGCATAGGCCACCGCCTCGGGCAGCATGAGCCCCGCGACGGACACGCCTGCGACGAGATCGTTACGGGCCATGATCTTTTGTAGGCGGCGGCGTTGCTTTGGGGAAGCGCCATCGAAATCCTCCCCCGCCAGGGGGAGGGGGACCGCCGGCGAAGCCGGTGGTGGAGGGGGCGGGCGGCGGCGCGTTCCCGATGGAATACCGCCGTCCGCCCCCTCCGTCGGCTCCGCCGCCACCTCCCCCTGGCGGGGGAGGATCGAGGCTCAGTCGAACGCCCCCCGGTCCAGACCGCCGGTGGCCCGCAACAGCGCGCTCTGCTGGATCAGCAGGTCGCTGCGGCTGCGCGCCTCGGCGAGCTGGGCGGCGCGCAGGCTCTCGTCGGCGACGAGGATGTCGAGGGTGGAGCGCAGGCCGAAGGCATATTCGGCGCGCACGCCCTTGAGCGCGAGGTCGGCGGCGGCGGCGCGGCTGTGATTGGCCTCCGCCTGCGCCCGCGCGCCCTGCATCGCCGCCCAGGCCGCCTCGGTGGCGCGCACCGCCTCGCGGGCGGCGGCATCGCGATCATATTGCGCGGCGCGATAATCGGCGCGCGCCTGCCGCACCTGCGAGGCGACGAGTCCGCCGGTCAGGATCGGGACGTGCAGCACCAGCCCGGCCGAGGCGGCGCGGGGGAAAGCGTGATCGTCGCCGGTGACCCGCGCGTCATAGCCGTAGCTGCCGCCGAGCGAGAGGCTCGGCGCGCCATTGGCCCGCGCCGCGTCGATGCGGGCGGAGGAGGCGTCGGCGAGCCGCTGGCTCTGGCGATAGAGCGGGTTGCTGTCGAGCGTCCGGCCGCGGGCCTGGTCGAGGCTGGGGGGCATGGCGGCCAGCGTCGCGGGCGGGGGGGCCAGCGTGCCCGGATCGCGTCCCACGGTGGCGCGGTAGCCGGCGGCGGTGACGGCGAGCGTCGCCTCGGCATCGGCCAGCGTCGCCACCGCCGAGGCACGCTGCGCCTCCAGCTGCGCGACATCGGTCATGGTCGCCTGGCCGAGCTTGTAGCGGGCCTGGGCCTCGGCGACCTGATGGTCGAGCAGCGCGATATCGGCCCGCGCGATTTCGGCCGCCTGCTGGTCGTAGAGCAGCTCGGCATAGGCGCCGACGACGTCGCTCAGCAGCTGGGCCTGCGTGTCCCGCAGCCCCTCGGCGCCCGCCGCGACATCGCCCTGCGCCGCGCGCACCGACGAGGACACGCGCCCGCCCGTCCAGATCGGCAGATCGGCCGAGACGGTCGCGGCGCCGCCCTTGCCATAGTCGAACTTGTCGTAGCCGCCGGCCGCGTCGGCCGAGGCCGTCAGCCGGCCGGCGGCGCGCGCCTGTTCCGGCGTCTCGGCCAGCGACTCCTGCCGCGCGCGGGCGGCGGCCAGCACCGGATTGGTGGCATAGGCCTGGTCGACCGCCTGGGCGAGCGTCTCGGCGCCGGCCGGCGCCGCCAGCAGGCCGAGCAGGAGGAGCGCCCCCTTGTTCATGCCCCGCTTATTCATGGCGGAGCGCCCAGGCCGGGGCCGCGCGGGCGGCGCGCAGCGACTGCGCGATCACCGTCCCCACCGCGATCAGCAGCGAGACCAGGGTCGCTCCGACGAAATAGAGCGGCGAGAGCGCGACGCGATCGTCGAAGCCGGCGAGCCAGGTGCGCATCGCCACGAAGGCGAGCGGCCACGCGACGACGTTGGCGATCACCACCGGGCGCAGGAACTGGCCGACGAGCAGCTTGACGATGTCGGTCGACGAGGCGCCGAGCGTCTTGCGGATACCGACCTCCTTGACGCGACGCTGCGTGTTGAACGAGGCCAGGCCCCACAAGCCCACGCAGCCGATCGCCACCGCCAGCCCCGCGCCGATCGCGAACAGGCGGGCGGCTCGGTCGTCCGGCTTGTAATAGACGGCGAGGTTCCGGGTCGCGGTCGTCGCCTCGAACGGCACCTGCGGGGCGATCTGGCGCCAGTTTTCCCGCAGCGCCCGCATCGCGGCGTCTTCGCCGCCCCGGTAGCGGACGACGGCGACCGTATAGTCGAACGGCTTGGTCGAATAGCGGAACATCATGCCGGGCAGCTTCTCGCGCGGCGCGTAGAAGCGGATGTTGTCGATCACGCCGACGATGATGCGCGGCAGCTTCTCGTTGTTCTGCCCGGTCTCGATCACCGTCTGCCCCAGCGCCGCCTGCGGGCTGGCGAAGCCGAGCAGGGGCAGGGCGGCGCGGTTGATGACGACGTTCGCCGGATTGGTGCCGCTCGTCCCCAGATCGTCCTGGCGGTGCGCGGTGTCGAGGAAGCGGCCGGCGGCGAGGCGCGCATCGTAGGTTTCGAACCAGTCCTTGCCGATCGATATCGTGCTGATGTTGGGGCCGTCCTTCTGCTCCTGGCCCGGCCGGAACATCTGGGTCGCGTTGGTGTAGCTTCCGTCACCCGGCGCGGTGTCGGCGATCGTCGCCGAGACGATCGACGGCGAGGCGCGATAGGCGGCGAGCAGGGACACGCGCTGCGGCTCGCTCAGATCGGTGGACCCGAAGGACTTCACGATCATCATGCCGTCGCGCTGGAAGCCGAGATCGGCGGAGCGGACGTGCACGGTCTGCGCGAACAGCACGGCCGTGCCGATCAGGAAGGAGATGGCGAGCGCGAACTGGATCATGACCAGCCCCTCGCGCAGCCGCGCCCCGGTGCGCCCGCCCCCCGGTGTCCGCGCCGAGGCGAGGACGGCGGCGGCGGGAAAGCGGGAGAGCAGCAACGCGGGATAGAGGCCGGCGCCCACCCCGACGATCAAGGCGAGCAGGATCAGCGGCGGTATCGTCGTGGCATAGTCGATCGAGAGGCTGAGATCGCCGCTGGCGTTGACGATCGGCAGCACGAGTTCCGCGAGGGCGAGGCCGATCACCGCCGCCATGGCGGCGGTCGCGACGGCTTCGCCCAGGAAGTGGCGGACCAGCGCCGACCGGCTGCCGCCGAGCACCTTGCGTATCGCCACCTCGCGCGCCCGCAGTCCGGACCGCGCCGTCGCCAGATTCACATAGTTGATGATCGCGATCAGCAGTGTCAGCAGGCCGACCAGCCCCAGCGTCGTCACGGTGAGCTTGCTGCCCGGGCGGGACAGGTGGACGTCGCGGATCGGCACGAGCGGGAAGCTGAGCGACTGGCTGGGATGCCCGAGCATGTCGTGCGCGCCCCGCCGGTCGATGAACGACGGCAGCCGGCGGGCATAAGCCGCCGCGTCGGCGGGCGTCGCGAACTTCAGATAGGTGTTCAGCGTGCCGCTGCCCCAATGATACCAGCCGGGGCCGCCGAGCTGGTTCGGCACCAGCTTGGTCACGATGTTCCAGTCGAGCTCCGTGTTGCGCGGGACGTCCTTCAGGATGGCCGCGACCCGATAGTCGCGCGCGGTGCCGTTGATGCTGAACGTCATCCGCTTGCCGATCGCGTTGCCGCCCGGGAAATATTTGCGCGCGATCTTCTCGCTGAGCAGCACGGCGCTCGGATCGCGCAGCGCCGCGCGCGCGTCGCCGGCGGCGACCGGCACCTCCAGCACGTCCAAGAAGCTCGGATCGACCAGCGCGGCCTGTTCGCTGGTGGCGACGCCGTTCCGGAGAACGCTGATCTGATAGGACTTCAGCCGCGTGCCGACGGTTTCCGGAAAGTCCTGGTGCAGCTCCTCGAGCAGGCCGCCCATCGTGCCGTCATAGTCGGTGGTCGGCACGCCGACGAGCTTCCACCGGTTCTTGATCAGATAGACCTGCTGGTGATGCGGCAGGAAGGTCTCGTAGCTCGTCTCGAAGCGCACATAGAGGCCGAGCACGATGAACACCGCGATGCCCACCGCCAGCCCGCCGATGTTGAGCGCGGCGTAGAGCTTGTGGCGGACGAGCGAGCGGTAGAAGGTGACGAGGGCGAAGCGGTTCATGGCATCGGCCTCCGGCTCAGATCGCGCGGGCGACGGAGGAGACGATCCGGCCGTCGAGCATGTCGATGCGCCGCTTCGCCATGTCGGCATGGCTGGGCGAGTGGGTGACCATGATGATGGTCGCGCCCTCGCCGTTGAGGCTGGTAAGGATGTCCATCACCTGCTGGCCGTTCTCGGTGTCGAGGTTGCCGGTCGGCTCGTCGGCGAGGATCAGGCTGGGATCGCCGACGATGGCGCGCGCGATTGCGGCGCGCTGCTGCTGGCCGCCCGACAGCTGATGCGGGTAGTGGCGCGCGCGGTGCGAGATGCCGACCCGGTCCATCGCCTGCTCGATCCGCTGGCGTTTGTCGCCCTGGGCGCCCTTTCGATAGGCGAGGCCGAGCGCGACATTCTCCTGGATGGTGAGCTCGTCGATCAGGTTGAAGCTCTGGAAGACGAAGCCCAGCGTCCGCCCGCGCAGCTGCGCGAGCTCCGCCTCGGCCAGTGCCGCGAGGTCGCGGTCGCCGAACATGTAGCGGCCGGCGCTCGGCCGGTCGACGGTGCCGAGGATGTTGAGCAGGGTCGACTTGCCGCAGCCCGACGGCCCCATGATGGCGAGGAACTCGCCCTCGGCGACCGCGAGGTTGATGTCGGCGAGCGCGGTGGTCTCGACCTCGTCGGAGGCATAGCGGCGCTGGATGGATTCGAGGCGGATCATGGGGCTGTCTCCGTCAGCGGATGTTGAGGATGCCGCTCTTGTCGTAGGCGGCGGTGTTGGAGGTGACGATGCGGTCGCCCGGCTGGAGGCCGGAGAGGATCTCGACCTGCTCGGGGTTGCGCGTGCCGGTGCGGATGGCGCGGCGGCGGGCGTGGCGTCCGTCGGCGTCGAGCACGAAGGCGCTGTTGCCGGCGTCCAGCCAGCCGCCGACGGGCGCCAGCAGTGCCTCGCGGGCGGAGCCGAGCGTCACGCGGATATCGGCGGTCTGGCCACGGTTGAGCCCCTTGGGCGGGGCGCCGACAAAGCCGAGCTCGATGCGGAAGCGGCCGTTGGAGACGGCGGGCAGCACCTTGGTGACTGTGAGGGAGAGGCCATTGTCGCCGGCTGCGCGCTGGCCGACGGCCACGCGCCCGAGATAATATTCGTCGACGTCGGCGACGAGCTTCCACGAGCCCTCGCTGTCGACCTGGCCGACCTGGTCGCCGGCTTTCAGCATCTGGCCCGGCTGGATGGTGAAATTGGTGAGCCGCCCGGCGACGGGCGCCTTGACGATCAGCGCGTCGAGCCCGGCGCGCACGGCATCGAGGTTGCTGGTGAGGCGGGCGCGGGTGTCGGCGAGGCGGGAGGCCTGCAGGTCGGCGGTGCGATCCTCGCGCGACTGGCCGGACTGGAGCTGGGCGAGCCGCTTCTGCTGATAGGCGGCTTCCTCCTGATAGCTTTTCACGCCCTGGTCCGACAGGAAGCCCTGGTCGTGGAGCTGCTGGCGGATCGACAGATCACGCCGCGCCTTGATGAGGTCGTAGCTGGCCGAGGACGTCTCGTTCGAGCGATCGAGGCGGCTCTTCTCGAGCGCCAGCTCGTCGCCGGAAAGGGTGCCGAGCTGGCCGGCGATCTCGGCCTCGCGGGTCAGCACGTCGAGCTTGAGCGAGGGATTGAGCAGGGTGGCCAGCGGCTGCCCCTCGGTCACCGCGGTGCCGTCCTGCACCAGCAGCTTCTCGACCTGCCCGCCCGAGACGGCGCCGACGAAGGTGGTGACGTTGGGCGCGACGGTGGCGCGCACGGGCAGATAATCCTCGAACCGGTCGCGCGTGACGGTTCCGGTCTCGATGTCGGCGGCGGCGACGTCGGCCGAGCCGCTCGACGGGATCAGCCGCCAGCCGATCAGGAGCAGGGCGACCAGACCGACCGCCGCGGCGATCCAGCGCCAGCGGCGGTCGATGCGGGGCCGCTCGATGCGGCGGTCCATGGCCGAGCCGGTATTGTCCATCAGCGTGCCGCGATCCGGACCGGACGATCGGCCTGCTGGTCGAGCGGCATCTGGGCGTTGGCATAGGCCTCCGCCTTGCCGCCCATCCCGGCGAAATTGCCGTGGACGGCGATGCGCGGCGTCGCGGCGACGGCCGGATCGGCATAGGTGACGATGCCGATCGTGCCGAGGAGGCTCGCGCCGGCGAAGATCAGGGTGGTGACGATAGTCCGCATGGGGCCGCTCCCTTCCTCGTGGCCGGCTTCGTGTCGGTCACGGGATGGTCTCAGCAGGAGCCGTGCCAACTCGCCAGAAGACCGGAAATGCGAGGGTTTCGATTTTGCGCGGTGGCACGGGCGATGCGGAGTGTCCGGATCCGGACACTCGACTGTCCGGAAACAGACATTGTCGCGCCGCGCGGTTGATGGCAGCAGTCGCCTCGGAGGATCAGTGTGAGCGAGAAGCCGTTCGGTCTGTGCATCGTCGTGGACGACGACGAGGATATCCTGCTCGCCGCGCGGCTGCTGCTGCGGCAGCTGTTCGACGAGGTGCGGGTGACGCCGACGCCGCAGCAGGCGCTCGACTGGATGGCCGAGCGCCAGCCGGACGTGATCCTGCTCGACGCCAATTTCGCGCGGGGCGCCACCGACAGCAGCGAGGGCTTCCGCTGGCTCGGCCGTATCCTGGAGACGGATCGCCATGCCTCGGTGGTGCTGATCACCGCGCATGGCGGCGTGCAGGTGGCGGTGCGGGCGATGAAGGAGGGCGCGACGGACTTCGTCTCCAAGCCCTGGGCGAACGAGAAATTGCTGTCCGCCGTGCGCTCCGCGGCCGCGCTCAGCCGCTCGCGCCGCAACGCCACCGATGCGAAGGCGCCGGCCGCCCCGGCCCCGCCGTCCGAGACGCCGCTGCTCGGCGGCTCGCCGGCGATGGCGCGGGTGCTCTCGCTGATCGAGAAAGCCGGGCCGACCGACGCCAACGTGCTGATCCTCGGCGAGAACGGCACCGGCAAGGAACTCGTCGCGCGGGAACTGCACCGGCATTCGCGGCGCTCGGGCAAGATCATGCTGTCGGTCGATCTCGGCGCGGTGGCGGAGAATCTGTTCGATTCCGAGCTGTTCGGCCATGTGAAGGGGGCGTTCACCGATGCCCGCACCGATCGGGTCGGGCGGTTGCAGGCGGCGGATGGCGGCACCCTGTTCCTCGACGAGATCGGCAACCTGCCGCTTCACCTCCAGCCCAAATTGCTGACCGCGCTGGAGCAGCGCAAGGTGACGCCGGTCGGCGCCAACGCGCCCGTGCCGATCGACGTGCGCGTGATCTCGGCGACCAACCTGCCGCCCCACCAGCTCGGCGACGAGGGGCGCTTCCGGCAGGATCTGCGCTACCGGCTCAACACGGTCGAGATCGATCTGCCGCCCCTGCGCGAGCGGCGCGAGGACATCCCCCAGCTGCTCGATCACTATCTGCGCCACTATGCGGCCCGCTACGACAAGCCGGCGCCGGTGTTGCCGGACGACGTCCGCGACGCGCTCGTCGCCCATGACTGGCCGGGCAATGTCCGTGCGCTGCGCCATGCCGCCGAGCGCGCGATCATCCTCGCCGACGGCGCGACGCTGGCGCTGAAGGACTTTCCCCTGCCCAAGGCGCCGGCCGCGCCGCATGTCGAGGCAACCGCGGTGGCGGTCGCGCCGGCCCCCGCCGACCTCAACCTCGATCGTGCGGAGCGCCAGCTGATCGAGCGCGCGTTGCAGAAGCACGGCTACAACATCTCGAACGCCGCTTCGGAGCTCGGGCTGACGCGCGGCTCGCTCTACCGGCGGATGGAGAAACATGGCCTCTAGGCGGCCCTTCGCCCTGCGGCTGGCGGGGCATACGCTGCTGCTGGTCGCGTTGCTGTTCGCCTTCGCCTGGTTCCTGCCGGCGCCGGGGCATCTCGCCACCAAGCTGCTCTGCGGGCTGCTCGCACTCGCCGCCGGCTGGGCGCTGTGGCGCGCGGTCAGCCGCTCCAATGCCGAGATCGAGCGCTTCGTCGCGGCGATCCGCCACGAGGATCTGACGCAGGTCTTCCGCGAAAGCGGGCAGGGCAGCGGCTTCGACGCGCTGGGCCAGACGCTCAACGCCGGGATCCGCCGCCTGCGCGATCACCGTGCCGCCGAGGCGGCGGAGAACCGCTTCGCCGCCACCCTGGTCGACGAGGCGCCGACGCCGATCCTCGCCATCGATGCCGATGGGCGCGTCGAGCTCTCCAACAAGGCCGCGCGCCGGCTGTTCGGTCAGGCGCGCGGCACGCGCGTCGCCGATCTCGCCGTCTATGGCGACGGCTTCGTCGCCGCGCTGACCGACGTCGTGCCCGGCGACCGGCGGCTGTGCCGGGTGACGATCGGCGGCCTGCCGCAGCGCGCGATGGTGGCGGTGACCGCCGTCGAGCGGCAGGGGCGGATGTGGCGCATCGTCTCGGTGCAGATCATCCAGGGCGAGCTGGATGCCGCCGAGGTGGCGACGCAGGCCGATCTCGTCCGCGTGCTGACCCACGAGATCATGAATTCGATGACGCCGGTCACCTCGCTCGCGGAGAGTGCCGTCTCGCTCATGGCCGAGATCGACCGCGGCGACGATCCCGCGATCGCCGATGCGCGCATCGCGGTGGAGACGCTGGCGCGCCGCGCGTCCGGGATCATGCATTTCGTCGAGAGCTATCGCGCGTTCAGCCGCGCGCCGACGATCGCGCCGCGCCGCTTCGCCGCGCAGGCCTGGGCCGGCGAGCTGGCCCGGCTCTTCCGTGCGATGCCGGTGGGCGGGATGGCGGCGCTGACGGTGTCGGTCGAGCCCGAGCGCCTGCAGATCAACGGCGACCCGGAACTGCTCTCGCAGGTGGTGCTCAACCTGATGAAGAATGGCGGCGAGGCGGCCGGGGAGAACGGCCCGTCGCCGCGCGTCTCGCTCACCATCTCGGCGCTGCCGCTCGATCGCGTCCGCATCCTCGTCGAGGACAATGGGCCGGGCGTGCCGGACCAGTATCTGGGCGAGATATTCCTGCCCTTCTTCACCACCAAGCGCGCCGGCACCGGCGTGGGGCTGAGCTTCGCCCGGCAGGTGGTGCTGCTCCACCATGGCGCGATCCGCTATGTCGGCGAGCCGGGCGGGGGCGGCGCCTTCGAGATCATTCTCTGACGACCGGCGATCGATCCTCGGCGAGGGGAATGACGAGATCGGCGCGACCGGGCATCTCGGCCAGGATGTGGCGGGTCAGCCGCTCGTAATGGCGGATGAAGCGGGCGACCTCGGCGTCGCTCATGCCGCCGCCCTGCGCCCGGCGAAGCCGGTGCTCCTGCTCGATCCGCCAGCGCAGCACGATGTCGAAGCCGGGTGCGGCGAGCAGGATCAGGCGGTCGATCCGGCCGAACAGATGCTGATAGGGGCCGGCCAGTGCGGCGTTGGCGAAACGGCGCCAGAGCCCGTCCGGATCCTCGTCGCGTTCGAGCGCGTTGACCGGTTTCGCCAGCGCCGCCTCGGGCTGCGGGCGGGCGCCGACGCACCAGCCTTCGAGGATGAGCAGCCGCGTATCGGCGGACGCGCCCGCCCAGTCCGAGGCCGGAGCGCGATCGTCCCTCGCCTTGTCGAAGCGTGGGAGGGAGGCGGGCCGGCCCGCCGCAAGATCGTCGAGGATCGACAGGCCCAGCGCGATGTCGTGCGTGCCCGGCACGCCCCGCGTGCGCAGCAGCGGGTGGACATCCCGCGCCAGCCGCTCGCGCTCGGCCCGGGTGAGATAGAGATCGTCGATCGACAGGATCGCCGTGGGCACGCTCTCCCGCTCGAACAAGGCGGCGAGCCCGGCGGCGAGCGTGGATTTCCCGCTGCCCTGCGCGCCGCACAGCCCGATGACGCGCAGCCCGTCGCCCTGCGCCCGCCGGATCGCATCGGCGGCGAGGGCAAGGGTGGTCGCGTCAGGCGACACGGTTGGGCGGGTCCCGGCCGTCGAAGAAGGCTTCCAGATTGTCGGCCGCCTGCATCCCCATCGCGGTGCGCGTCTCGATTGTCGCGCTGCCGAGATGGGGCAGCAGCACCGCATTCTCGCAGCCGAGCAGGTCGGGATGCACGGCGGGCTCGCGCTCGTAGACGTCGAGCCCCGCCGCGGCGATCCGCCCGTCGCGGAGGGCCGCGGCGAGCGCCGCCTCGTCCACGACGGGGCCGCGCGCCGTGTTGACCAGGATGGCGCTTCGCTTCATCCGTGCGATCAGCCCGGCATCGACGAGGTGCCGCGTCTCCGCGCCGCCGGGCACATGGAGCGAGAGGATGTCGGCCTCGGCGGCCAGGGCCTCGATCGTCGCGACATGGCCCGGTTCGCCCGAAGGCCGGCGGCTGTGGTGGAGCACGCGCATTCCGAAGGCCTCGGCACGGCGGCCGGTCGCGCGGGCGATGCGGCCGAAGCCGACGAGGCCGAGCGTCTTGCCGCCGAGGCCCTGGCCGATCATGTGGGTCGGCCGCCAGCCGGTCCAGCGGCCGGCGCGCAGTTCCCGCTCGCCTTCGCCGGCCCGGCGCGCGGCCATCAGCATCAGCAGGATCGCGAGATCGGCGGTCGCGTCGGTCAGCGCATCGGGGGTGTTGGTGACGGCGATGCCGCGAGCCGCCGCCGCCGCAAGATCGACATGATCCACCCCGGCCCCGAAATTGGCGAGGATGCGCGCGCGCCGGCCGGGGAGAGCGAGCAGGCCGGCGTCGAGCCGGTCGGTGATCGTCGGGCAGATCGCGTCATGATCGCGCATCGCGGCTTCGAGTTCGTGGCGGTCGCGCGGTCGATCCTCCGGATTGAACGTCGCCTCGAAACGATCGGCCAGCCGCGCCTCCACCGCATCCGGCAGGCGCCGGGTCACATAGAGACGGGGGCGGGGGCCGCCTGTTTCGCCATTCCGCATCCTGCCGACTCCGCCGCTGTTCGAGCCGGCGGGTCTAGCAGATCGTCAGGCCTCGTCGTCCGCTTTGTCGGAATCGCGGAAGGTGGCGGGCACGTGCGGCAGCCAGCGATCGGCCACCACCACCTTGCGGAACAGGCGCGGCCCCATCACCGCGAACGCGGCCCCGACGCTCGCCGGCAGGAAGGTGGCGAGCGCGAGGAGATAGGCCAGCGCCGGCTCGTGGCCGGCATGCCCGGCCGCGATCGCGACGAGCGCATGGCCGCTGGCCCAGGCCAGCCCCAGCAGGATCAACCCGGCGCCGTGCAATTGCCATGGCCGCGCGGGAGCAACGATGCGGTCCATCTTGGCCTCCATCGGATGACGTTGAGCCTGTCATCTGGGGCGGATGGCCGTAAGGGTTCGAGGGGCGGTCCCGCCGATCGCCGTAAGCATTGCGTATAGTTAAGGCGCTTTGCCGCATTGTCCTCCGTTCCAGCAATCCTATGTTCACGCGAGCGGTCGCATCTCGCCGTCCTCGCGCTTGACAGCGTGCGTCCCATCGGTACGCGGCTCGGGTGCGGCGATGGTCGGTTTTGCCGGCCATCTTGTTCTGGTCGAAGGCGAAAGGAGGCGAACATGGCGTATCGGGCGACCGTCCGTACCGGCATCGATCCGCAACCGCTTTCGATCGAGGTCGAGCCCTACCGCGTGCCGCCGATGGAGCCGGCGAGCTTCTCCGCGCTGGAAGAGCAGGTGATGGCGCTCGCCCGTACCGACCGGCTCGGCAGCATCGAGGCGCCGGGCGTGATCGAGCGGCTGGTGACCAAGCTGTTCGGCCTCAATCCAGAGCGCCGCGCATTGGCCGATCCCCGGCTGGAGACGCTGCGCCGCGCCGTCGTGGTGGCCCATCATCGCCATCATCTGCCCGACATGCAGGCGGCGGAGCTGCGCGAGGTGGGCTTCACCGTCGCGCAGATCCGCGCGATCGAGATGCGGGCGATCACGGTCTAGGCAACGGATGAAGGAGAAATCCTTCGCGCCCCGTCATGTCCGTCACCCCAGCGAAAGCTGGGGTCTCTCCGGGGCGGGCGCGGGGCGTGCCGCCCGAGATGCCAGCTTTCGCTGGCATGACGAGGGGAATGTTCAGCCCGAACGGATAGGAAGCCGGCTCAATCGAATCGGTACGGCACCACTTCGCGCCGCTCCGGATCGATGCGCAGCGCGCGGCCCGAGGGCGGGAAGGCGCGCTGGTCACAATCCTCGCGCGGGCAGATGCGGCAGGAGACGCCGATCGGCGTGGCGGCATCGGCGCGCGTCAGGTCGAGATGGTCGGCATAGACGAAATCCTTGGCCTCGCCGATCTCGCAGCCGAGCGCCACGGCATAGCGCCGGGGGGAGCGGGCGTAGCTGCCGCTTTCCTTCACCAGCCCCTTGGCGATGGCGACATAGCGCGTGCCCTCGGGCATTTCGGCGAGCTGGGTGAGGATGCGGTCCGGGATGGCGACCGCTTCGTGCATGATCCACAGCGGGCAGGCGCCGCCGAAGCGCGCGAATTGCAGGCGGGTGGCGGAATGGCGCTTGGTGATGTTGCCCGCCATGTCGACCCGGCAGAAGAAGAAGGGCAGGCCCCGCGCCTCCGGCCGCTGGAGGGTGGAGAGACGGTGGCAGACCTGCTCGAAGCTCACCGCGAAGCGGCGGCGCAGGCGGTCGATGTCATGGCGCAGGCGGCGGGCCTCCGCGCGGAACGTCTCGTAGGGCATCAGGATCGCGCCGGCGGCGTAATTGGCGAGGCCGATCGAGAGCAGGCGCGTCGCCTCGACCGAGGGCATGGTGGCGCGCGCCAGCACCTGCCCGATCTCTTCTGCCAGCTCGATGCGGGCGAGCTGGTGGGCGAGCTGGAAGGCGCGGCTCTCCGGAGCCTGCGCGGGATCGAGGGTGAGGATGCGGTGAGCGGGATCGAAGGCGCGCAGCGGCCCCGCCTCGCCGCCGGGCGAGCGCACGCCGATGCGGTGCCGGTCCCGCAGCCGCGCCGCGAGCGCTTCGGGGCCGGGGGCCAGCGCGTCGCCGATCGCCTCGGCCGCCGTGTCGATCGGGTCGACATAATTGCCGGCGTCGTGGAACCAGTCGCGCACCTCGTCCCAGGGCAGGCGCCCGCCGGAGGGCGCGCCGGTGTCATAGGCGTCGTCGAGGCGCTGGAGCTGGTCCTCGGCGCGGCGCCACGCGGCGTGCATCGCCACGAAGCGGCGGGAGAGGGCCGGCTGCTGCTCCACGGCGCGCGCCAGCACCTCGGGCTCGGGGGGCGGTTCGGGGAGGAGGGGTTCGGCGGCCGCCTCGGCGAGGCCGGCGAGCAGGCGGGCGCCTTCGTCCTCGTCGATGCCCGACCAGTCGGCGGGGAAAGCGGCGGCCAGCGCCAGCGACACGGCCGCCGTCAGTGGGCGGCCGTCCGTCTCGATCTGCGAGAGATAGCTGACCGAAATGCCCAGCCGCTCGGCCATCGCCACCTGGCTCATCCGCAGCCGCGCGCGCAGCTCGCGGACGCGGGCGCCGGCGTAGAGGGGGCGTGGGGGGCGGGCCATCTAATCTCCCCTCCCTGAAAGGGAGGGGCTGGGGGTGGGTCTTGGATCGCGATACGGAAGCCAAGGACGCTGAGCGTGCGTCACGCGTGCCTCCACCCACCCCAAACCCCTCCCTTTCGGGGAGGGGCTTTCGGTCTCGGAAGGCGCTGCCATTCTCATCCCCTCCGCATATTTCACAAAACCGGCATTCGCAACTTCACAAAACCACAATTGCGGTTCGCGCGCGGCCGGTGCAGTCCCCGCAGCCGTCGCTTCGCGAAAGGAGAGCCCGTGGCCACGACGCTGGAAGTCCTCGAACAACGCCGCGCCTCGGCGCGCCTCGGCGGTGGGCAGAAGCGCATCGACGCGCAGCACGCCAAGGGGCGGCTGACGGCCCGCGAGCGGATCGACATCCTGCTCGACGAAGGCTCGTTCGAGGAGCTCGACATGTTCGTCGAGCATAATTGCGTCGATTTCGGCATGAACGAGACGCACATCGCCGGCGATGGCGTGGTCACCGGATCGGGCACCATCAACGGCCGCCTCGTCTTCGTGTTCAGCCAGGATTTCACCGTGTTCGGCGGCTCGCTGTCCGAGCGGCACGCGCAGAAGATCTGCAAGATCATGGACATGGCGCTGAAGGTCGGCGCCCCGGTGATCGGCCTCAACGATTCGGGCGGCGCCCGCATCCAGGAAGGCGTCGCCTCGCTCGGCGGCTATGCCGAGGTGTTCCAGCGCAACGTGCTCGCCTCCGGCGTGGTGCCGCAGCTCAGCCTCATCATGGGCCCCTGCGCGGGCGGCGCGGTCTATTCGCCGGCGATGACCGACTTCATCTTCATGGTGAAGGACAGCAGCTACATGTTCATCACCGGGCCGGACGTGGTGAAGACCGTCACCAACGAGGTGGTGACGCAGGAGGAACTGGGCGGCGCCGTCGCTCACACCCAGAAATCCGGCGTCGCCGACCAGGCGTTCGAGAATGACGTCGAGGCTTTGCTCGCCGCGCGCGACTTCATCGACTTCCTGCCCGAGAGCAACCGCTCCGGCGTGCCGGTGCGTCCCACCGAGGATGCGTGGGACCGCATGGAGCCCAGCCTCGACACGCTGATCCCGGACAGCGCCAACAAGCCCTACGACATGCACGAGCTGATCCGGAAGACGGTCGACGAGGGCGACTTCTTCGAGCTCCAGCCCAATTATGCCGGCAACATCCTCATCGGCTTCGGCCGGATCGAGGGGCGCACCGTCGGCATCGTCGCCAACCAGCCGATGGTGCTGGCCGGCGTGCTGGACATCTCGGCCAGTCGCAAGGCGGGGCGCTTCGTGCGCTTCTGCGACGCCTTCGACATCCCGATCGTCACCTTCGTGGACGTGCCGGGCTTCCTGCCGGGCGTGTCGCAGGAGCATAACGGCATCATCACCCACGGCGCCAAACTGCTCTTCGCTTATGCCGAGGCGACGGTGCCCAAGATCACGGTGATCACCCGCAAGGCCTATGGCGGCGCCTATGACGTGATGGCCTCCAAGCATCTGCGTGGCGACCTCAACTATGCGTGGCCCACCGCCGAGATCGCGGTGATGGGCGCCAAGGGCGCGGTGGAGATCATCTTCCGCGGCAAGACGCCGGACGAGATCGCCCAGCGCACCGCCGAGTACGAGGCCCGCTTCGCCAATCCCTTCGTGGCGGCGTCCAAGGGCTTCATCGACGAGATCATCATGCCGCATTCCACCCGCAAGCGCGTGGCGCTGGGGCTTCGCAAGCTGCGCAATAAGCAGCTGGAGAACCCGTGGAAGAAGCACGACAATATTCCGCTGTAACATTCATTCGTCACCCCGGCGAAAGCTGGGGTCTCAGCAAGGTCAAGCGCACCGCCCGCCACACGAGATCCCAGCGTTCGCTGGGATGACGAAATTGGAGAAACGTGATGAGCACCACCGATCCCGTCGTCTTCCTGTCCTTCGCCCGCACGCCGATGGGCGGTTTCCTGGGTGAGCTGTCCTCGCTGACCGCGACCCAGCTCGGCGCCCATGCCGTCCGTGGCGCGGTCGAGCGCTCGGGTCTCAGCCCGGAACAGATCGAGCGCTGCTACATGGGCTGCGTGCTGCCGGCCGGCCTCGGCCAGGCGCCGGCGCGGCAGGCGGCGATCTATGGCGGCCTGCCCAACACCGTCGAGGCGACGACCATCAACAAGATGTGCGGCTCCGCCATGCAGGCGGCGATCATGGCGTCGGACGCGCTGGCCGCCGGCTCCGCCGACATCATCGTCGCGGGCGGGCTGGAGAGCATGTCCAACGCGCCCTACCTCAACCTCAAGCACCGCACCGGCGCGCGCATCGGCCATGACCGGCTGTACGACCACATGTATTTCGACGGGCTGGAGGACGTCTACGAGCAGGGCAAGCTCATGGGCAATTTCGCCGAGGACGTGGCGCAGGAATATCAGTTCACCCGCGAGAAGCAGGACGAGTTCGCGATCAACTCGCTGACCCGCGCCCAGCAGCACACCGCCGATCTGGCCAACGAGATCGTGCCCATCACGGTCAAGACCCGCAAGGGCGAGGTGGTGGTCGAGACGGACGAGCAGCCGCGCAACGCCAACATCGCCAAGATCCCGACGCTCAAGCCCGCCTTCGCCAAGGACGGCACGATCACGGCCGCCAACGCCTCGTCCATCTCGGACGGCGCCGCCGCTCTGGTGATGACCCGCATGAGCGTCGCCGACAAGCTGGGCGTGAAGCCGGTCGCCCGCGTCGTGTCGCACGCCGCCTTCGCCCATGCGCCGGCCAAGTTCACCACCGCGCCGGTCGGCTCGTCCCGCCGCGCGCTGGAGAAGGCCGGCTGGACGACCAAGGATGTCGATCTGTTCGAGGTCAACGAGGCCTTCGCCACCGTCGCGATGATCGCGATGCACGATCTCTCGGTGCCGCACGACGTGCTGAACATCCATGGCGGCGCCTGCGCGCTCGGCCACCCGGTCGGCGCGAGCGGCGCGCGCATCCTCGGCGCGCTGATCAACGGCTTGCAGGTCAATGGCTTGAAGCGCGGTCTCGCCTCGATCTGCCTGGGCGGCGGCGAGGCGACCTCGATGGCGGTGGAGCTGGTGTGATGAAGCTGGGGCGGCTCAACCACATCGGCGTCGCGACGCCGTCGATCGAGAAATCGGTGGCCTATTACCGCGACGTGATGGGCGCCACGAAGATCCACGAGCCGTTCGACCTGCCCGCGCAGGGCGTGAAGGTCTGCTTCGTCGATACGCCGGGCGAGAACGGCACGGCCGGCACCCAGATCGAGCTGATCGAGCCGCTGGGCGAAAGCTCCCCGATCCACGGCTTCATCGCCAAGAACCCGGCGGGCGGCCAGCATCACATGTGCTATGAGGTGCCGGACATCCACGAGGCCAAGGCATGGTTCGAGGGCAAGGGCGCCAAGGTGCTGGGCGAGCCGCGCATCGGTGCGCATGGCACGCTGATCTTCTTCGTCCACCCCAGGGACATGAACGGGGTGCTGACCGAGATCATGGAGACGCCGAAACATGCGCACTGAGGTTCAACCCCTCTCCCACTTGGGGAGAGGGAGGGGCCCAAGCCAAAGGCTTGGGAGGGTGAGGGCACGCGGTTCGAGGGTCACGTGCCCTCACCCTCCCACCGGCTTCGCCGGCGGGCCCCTCCCTCTCCCCAAGTGGGAGAGGGGAATATGACCGACAAGCCGACGCTCGACCAGTGGGCCGCCGCCTCGGACAAGGAGGTGAAGGGCAAGGACCTGACCTGGCACACGCCGGAAGGGATCGATGTCAAGCCTCTGTACACGCAAGAGGATGTCGAAGGCTGGGAGCCCGGCCTGCCCGGCTTCGCGCCCTTCACGCGCGGCGTGCGCGCCTCCATGTATGCCGGCCGGCCGTGGACGATCCGGCAATATGCCGGTTTCTCCACCGCCGAGGAATCCAACGCTTTCTACCACCGCAACCTCAAGGCGGGGCAGAAGGGCCTGTCAGTGGCGTTCGATCTCGCCACCCATCGCGGCTATGACAGCGACCACCCGCGCGTCACCGGCGACGTCGGCAAGGCGGGCGTGGCGATCGACACGATCGACGACATGAAGATCCTGTTCGATGGCATCCCGCTCGACAAGATGTCCGTGTCGATGACGATGAACGGCGCGGTGATCCCGATCCTCGCTTTCTTCATCGTCGCGGGCGAGGAGCAGGGCGTTCCCCAGGAGCTTCTGGACGGCACCATCCAGAACGACATCCTGAAGGAGTTCATGGTCCGCAACACCTATATCTACCCGCCCGAGCCGAGCATGCGGATCATCTCCGACATCTTCGGATATACGTCCCGCAACATGCCGAAGTTCAACAGCATTTCGATCTCCGGCTATCATATGCAGGAAGCCGGCGCGACGCAGGTGCAGGAGCTGGCCTTCACCATCGCGGACGGCGCGGAATATGTGAAATACGGCGTCGCCAGCGGGCTCGACATCGACAAGTTCGCCGGGCGGCTGAGCTTCTTCTTCGCGATCGGCATGAACTTCTTCATGGAGATCGCCAAGCTGCGCGCCGCGCGCGTGCTGTGGCACCGGGTGATGACGAAGCTGGGCGCCCAGGACGAGCGCTCCAAGATGCTGCGCACCCATTGCCAGACGTCGGGCGTCAGCCTCACCGAGAAGGACCCCTACAACAACGTGATGCGCACCACGATCGAGGCGATGGCGGCGATGCTGGGCGGCACCCAGAGCCTGCATACCAACGCTCTCGATGAAGCCATCGCTTTGCCGACCGATTTCTCCGCCCGCATCGCTCGCAACACGCAGCTGGTGATCCAGGAAGAGACCGGCATGTGCAACGTCGTCGATCCGCTCGGCGGCTCCTACTACATCGAGAGCCTGACCAAGGAACTGGTCGATCGCGCCTGGGAGATCATCGAGAAGGTCGAGGCCGAAGGCGGCATGGCGAAGGCCGTGGCGGCCGGCTGGCCCAAGGCGATGATCGAGGAGGCCTCGGCCGCCCGCGCCGCCCGCATCGATCGCCGCGAGGAGGTTGTCGTCGGCGTCAACAAATATGCCAAGGACAAGGAAGATCCGATCGACATCCTCGATGTCGACAACGTCGCCGTCCGCGCCGCCCAGATCGCCCGTATCGAGAAAGTGAAGGCCGGCCGCGACGAGGCGGCGTGCCGGGCCGCGCTCGCGGCGCTGACGGAAGGGGCCAGGGGCAAGGAGAATCTGCTCGGCCTCGCCGTCGAGTGCGCGCGCAAGCGGGCGACGCTCGGCGAGATCAGCCTCGCCATGGAGGACGTGTTCGGCCGCTATGGCACCAAGCCGACGCCAGTGAAGGGCGTCTATGGCGGGGCCTATGGCGAGGATGCGCGCTGGGTCGGGCTGATCGAGGGTGTCTCGGCCGTCGAGCGGCGCAAGGGCAGAAAGCCCAAGATGTTCGTCGCCAAGATGGGGCAGGACGGGCACGATCGCGGCGCGAACCTGGTGTCGTCGGCGTTCGGCGATCTCGGCTTCGATATCGTCGCGGGTCCGCTGTTCCAGACGCCGGCCGAAGCGGTCGAGGTCGCGATCCAGGAGGATGTCGACGTGGTCGGCGCCTCCAGCCTGGCTGCCGGCCACAAGACCTTGATCCCCGAACTGATCTACCTGCTGCGCGAGAAGGGACGGAGCGACATCAAGGTCGTCGCCGGCGGCGTGATCCCCGCGCAGGATTATCAGGCGCTCTACGATGCGGGCGTCTCGGCGATCTTCGGGCCGGGCACCAACCTTGCGGATGCCGCCGCGGAGGTGTTGAAGCTGCTGGGCCACAACATGCCGCCCGAGAGCGAGAAAGAGAAAGCCGCGTAATGCGTAACGACTGGACCCGCGAGGAGATCGCCGAGCTCTTCGATTTGCCCTTCCTCGATCTGGTGGCGCGGGCGCACGACGTGCATGTGCGGCACCATCCCGAGAATGAGGTGCAGCTGTCGACATTG
>Ga0105237_10003264_pt1 | contig 19375 bp, 22 predicted proteins | sample KBSC24metaG_FD_81520 | JGI IMG/M metagenome (GOLD analysis project Ga0105237, IMG submission 81520) | Corn rhizosphere microbial communities from Kellogg Biological Station, Michigan, USA - KBS C2-4 metaG | ecosystem: Host-associated > Plants > Roots > Rhizosphere > Soil | place: Michigan, USA... | reverse complement strand
TACCGGTATTACCTGCAGTTTTGTTTATCGCGCTGGTAAGCTCGCGGTAGCATTTCTCGGGCAGCATATGCAAATCACCTATCGCATTCAGGCGCACATTGTTTTTCATAAAGTTGTTGATCTCTTTATGAATAGTGCTGATCATCAACTCCATAATAGCAGAAACTTCCAGTTTGGGCCGGCTCCAGTTTTCAGAAGAAAAAGTATACAGGGTAATATATTTTATACCGATCTCGCCTGCGCCTTCGACTACATCCCTTACGGAAGCTACTCCGTTGCGATGGCCGAACACACGTAATTTCCCTTTTCCTTTAGCCCAGCGCCCATTTCCATCCATGATGATGGCGATATGCTGCGGTAACTTTGAAAAATCGATCTGATCCTTATATCCCATTTTGCCCTATATCAAAAGCCGGCATTTGGCCTTAAAAAATATAAATAACTAAAAAAGTGCCACACCTATCCTACACTTCAATCCCTCTTTTAGCTAAGCTCTCAACAACTTATGCCGTTTTTTTCAGGGGACAAAGGTAAAACTTACTTTGTACTTTTTTAGTATCTATGGGAAAAAGAAAATGCCGCCAAAATTTGGCGCTAAGCGGGTTAAGAAACAAGTCCGCTTCAAAAGAAAATCACCGGCGTTAAGATAACACCGGTGATCAGTAGTATAGATAAGGTTGGTTAGTAGGCATTTTGTTTTTTCAGCAGATCGATATCCGGCTGAGTGATCTTAGCGATGGCATAGGACGGTACATTGGTGATATCCATTTCATCCAGTGCTGCAACGAGGTTGCCATACACCGAATGCGGAGAGGGTTTTATCACGACCATCATTCGTTTACCTGTAGTGTTATGAATGAGCAGGGCTGTTTGGATAATGGCCTTGCGAAGACCTGTTTTGCTATAGTTTACAATGGTGGGTGGCGACAATGGCTTATCCACCATTCCGCGGTACCAGACCACCTGGTTGTGGTTGCCGAGACAGATGGTCATGGTAGTGCTTGCTCCAACACCACCGTCCGGGCCATCAATCGGCATAGCCAATGCCATGGCCTTGGGCTTGGCCAAGGTAGTGGTGAGAATAAAAAAGGTGATCAGCAAAAAAGCGAGATCGACCATGGCAGTAAGATCAACACGTGTTGACATCCGGCTCCGGGAACTTCTACCGCCAGTTTTCAGGGAAGCGCTTAACTCAGCCATAACTTTAAGTTTTAGATGAATAATTGGTTAATGCAAAATATATTGTATAAAATATGGATATAAAACGAATTATATTCTGTATTTATTGTATTTAATAAAATATTAATTTGAATATTTAAAAATATATGCTTTACAGAGCGGAAATGCCTGCGTGAGATTGCCACGCTACGCTCGCAATGACAAATGTCTAAGAATTGGTTAATAATAACACTTCGAAGTCACGAAAGTGAAGGATATGCTGAAGCCTACAAACATGTAGGTATCCTTTGGCCTGAGATCGCCGCGCTGGGTGCCGGGGGTGCCGATGTAGGTGCCAGTATTTTCGCCGGAACGATCTGAGAGTGCTCTTGAAACATCACTGGGCAATTTAGCGGGGTCAGGATACTTGCCCGAAACATCGTCGAGATAATCGGTAGTAGGGTTGCGGTAGCCGATATCGGCAACGATGTTCCATTGCCCGGCGAAGTTATATTTGAAACCGACACCATAGGGTATGCTGATAGCGGTACCCGGGTATTGCTTGGATTGCCCTTCGGTCATTAATGGGCGCAAATCATAGGTTTGCCCCTGGTATTTAGCCTGTGGGTTATAGCCGACCACGCCTACACCGAGATAAACGAACGGTGTATACCTATTCTCACCGGCTTTGGGGATGTATTTGATAAAATTGAACTCACCGGTAACTGCCAGTTCATTTAGCGGGGTGACAAAACTCAGGTTACGTGCCCTGAACTGCGGGTTGGATGATGAGGCATCGTTGGCGCTGATCTGCCCAAAGGTATAGGCGAGTTTGGCAGATAGATATCCATCAAAATTGCGTTTCACAAATGCACCCAAAGCTATGCCACTCACCTTAACCGGGTTATTCGGGTTCAGGTCGCCCATGTAGCCGGAACCGCCCGCAAAGCCACCCACTTCCCAGGTTTGCGCCTGCAAATTATAGGATATAAAAACCAGGAATAAGAAAAATACAAATTTGGGCATTCATCAAAATTAATAATTGCGCGCATCCAATCCCCACAATAGCTTGTTCCTTAACGTGGATAAATAACTTTCATTATTTAACCGGATGAGGTTTAATGTGAAGCCTGCCTTGCGAACATGGAACTTCATCATCTTTTCAATAATAGCCGTCCTCGAATCACATGAAACCAGGTAATTGGCGCTGCGGCATTCTACCTCAAAAGTAAGTTCGCTGCTGTCGGGTAATACGATAGGGCGCACATTAAGGTTATGGGGGGATATGGGGGTTACCACAATACTGTTTGATTGCGGGAAGATTATAGGGCCGCCGCAGCTTAACGAATAAGCCGTGGAGCCAGTGGATGTGGATACGATAATGCCATCGCCCCAGTAGGAGTTTAAGAACTCACCATCGAGCGAGGTGTGCATGGTGATCATGGCCGAATCATCGCGCTTGTGGATGGTAAAATCATTGAGCGCATAGTTTTCATCACCAAATATTTTTTCGTCGGATTCTATTTGGAGCAGTTCCCTGCTATCCAGCGTAAATTCTTTATTCACCACCGCATAGATTGCGGCTGCTATGTCGCTCTTATTGACACTTGCCAAAAATCCCAACCTGCCAAAATTGATGCCGATAACCGGTGTGCCCGAATCGCGTATGAGGGTAACCATATCCAGCAGAGTGCCATCACCACCTAATGTGATCATCACATCAATGGATTCCCGCACGTAATCATGGTCTTTTAAGATATCATACTGCGCTTCCCTTAATTTGCCATCGAGATAATCATGAAGTTGCTGGTGTACATAGATGCCAACCTGGTGCTGGGCGAGCACGTCAAACACTTCCTGTATATAAGGTAGTACCGCTGGATCATTAAATGGTCGGCCGTAGACTGCTATTTTCATTGTTAGTTCATGGTTGATTGTTCATGGTTCATGGTCGTCGCTGTAGATTAATTGCTATGAACTGTGAACCATCAACTATAAGCTAATTTACAAATTAAGGTAATTCATCAGCGAATTGTAGCGATCTGTTGAGTTGTCGTTATCGTCGCTGTGGTTAAACGTAGCTTTTATGTCGTATTCGTAGCGTAAAAATGTGGCTGTAATGGCCGAAATATCTAGTTTATTTACTTTAAGGGTGATCTCCATTCGGGTTGAATCGGGAAATGTGCGAACGTAGGAGCTCAATATTTGCGCATTGTCTGACTCCACGATCTGCGCCATATGGGCCAGCGAATTGTTTTTGTTGCTGATCTCGAGCACAATGATACCTCCCGGCTCGGTTACCGAAGTAAGTTTGGCGAAATACTCGTTCATCATATTGATGGAGATGAGGCCGAGATAATTCTTTTTAGCATCCAAAACCGGCACAACGGTGAGGCGCTGCTCATAAAACAGGCGGATCACATCATAAATATGCTGCTCCTCCAATACGTAAGGATTTACGAGCGACAGCGCCAATGCACCGATCTCCGTCTGGTAATCCGTTTCGGCAATGAGGTCGCTTTCGGCAACCAGTCCCAAAAACTGTTCTTCGTTTACAATTGGCATCTGCCTTACACGAAATTCCACCATACGGTCCATCACCTTCTGAATGGTATCAGAAGTGTGTACGGGTGGTATCGCGTCAGAAATCAGCTCAATTGCAAGCATGGGATTTAAGCCTTTATTTTATGTTTATCTAAAAAACTCTTCAATAATGTATTAAACTCTTCGGGGTGCTCCATCATCGGCGCGTGCCCGCAATGGTCTATCCAGTATAGTTCCGAATTGGGTAATAGCTGATCAAACTCTATTGCCACTTCGGGTGGTGTGATCTTATCGTTTTTGCCCCATATTAAGCCTACCGGGACATGTATCTTATGCAGATCCTTTGACATATTATGGCGTATCGCGGATTTGGCCATTGCCAATATCCTAATTACGCGATTACGGTCGTTAATGGTTTTAAAAACATCATCAACCAGGTCTTTTGTCGCTACTTTCGGATCGTAAAAAGTATACTCTACCTTTTCCTTTACAAAATCATAACTCTCACGGCGCGGGAACGAACCGCCAAAAGCGTTTTCATATAATCCCGAGCTGCCGGTAAGGATCAACGCCTTTACCACCTGGGGATGATTGATGGTATAGATCAACCCCACATGGCCTCCCAAAGAGTTTCCCAACACTGTAACGTTGGTAAGCCCCATATAGTTTACAAAACGGTGAACATGCTTAGCCAAAGTTTTTACACCCGTGGTAAGCAAGGGCAGGTCATATATCGGCAAAATGGGGATAATAACGCGGTATTCCTTACTAAAATCCCTGATCACCGCATCCCAATTGCTCAATGCCCCCATTAATCCGTGCAATAATAACAATACTTCACCTTCGCCCTCATCGATGTATATATAGCCATGTTGTTCTTTAAGCACGAAATCCATAAACGTTTGTAAAAGTTAAGTATGCTGTTCAATCATACCGAAATCAAAAGCGGTATAATTAATATTTTATTACGCTATAAAAATAGTTTTTTGAAGTTGAGTTGCAACAATAATGGATATTTATTTTATTATCCTAACAATTGCTTGACAACTTCTGATATCGTTTTACCATCGGCTTTGCCTGCTAATTCCTTGTTGGCCGCGCCCATCACTTTACCCATGTCTTTAACGGATGTAGCACCTACCCTGCCGATCAGATCCTTCAAATAATTCTCCACTTCCGCACGTTCCATTTGTTTTGGCAGGTATACTTCTATCACTTCCATTTCTTCAGCTTCTACCTTATAAAGATCTTCCCTGTTTTGGGCCTTATAGATATCTGCTGATTCTTTACGCTGCTTGATCAGCTTTTGCAACACTTTGATTTCGGTTTCCGGTGAAATATCCTCCGATGCGCCTTTTTCGGTACGCGCCAGCAGCAATGCTGATTTAATGGCACGCAAGCCTCTTAGCCTGGCTTCCTGTTTGCCCAGCATGGCTTGTTTGATATCCTGGTCTATTTGATTGATAAGAGACATGTTAATGAGTGAATTAGTGAGTTAGTGAATGAGTGATTTTATTTCGGATGTCGGATGTTCAATTTCGGATTTGACGTTGGACTGATCAATTTTCAAATTACCAAATTTTCAAATTATCTACTTTCTAAAAATACTCGTTGCCGTAGCTTGTGCGGTTGGCATTACGGTTAGTTCATTAATGTTTACGTGCGCCGGACGTGATACGGCGAACCATATCGTTTCGGCTATATCCAATGCAGCTAAAGGCTCAAAGCCGTCGTAAACCTTTTTCGCTCTTGCCTTGTCACCTTTAAAACGCACCTCCGAAAATTCCGTTTCTACTGCACCGGGATGCACGGCGGTAACCTTTATACCATAGGGCAACAGGTCTATCCGCATACCTTTGTTCAGCGCATCTACGGCATGTTTGCTTGCGCAATATACATTGCCGTTTGGATACACTTCCTTGCCGGCTATCGATCCTAAATTGATGATGTGCCCAAAGCCATTACTGATCATCCAGTTGGATACCACGCGGGTAACATATAGCAGGCCCTTAACATTGGTATCGATCATGGTTTCCCAATCGTCGTAACTGCCATTTTGGATAGGATCAAGTCCCTGGCTAAGTCCTGCATTATTGATGAGAACATTAACCTTTTTCCATTCGGCAGGTAACTCTTCCAGTTTGGCTATCACTTCTCCACGGTTGCGTACATCAAATGACGACGTTAGCACCTCCACATTATATTCTGATTTTAGTTGTTTTGCCAGTTTTTCCAGACGATCGGCCCTGCGGCCTGTTAGTATCAGGTCGTAACGCTCGCGGGCGAATACATGGGCACAAGCTTCACCGATCCCCGCGGTGGCACCCGTAATTAATGCTATTTTTGACATAGGTAAATAAATCGGGACGAAATTAGGGAATATTATTTACATAGTCCGAAAGTCGGGAAGACGGAAAGTCCGAAAGCCAGAGTTTGATTTTCTTTCGGACTTTCCGACTTATGCGGACTTTCCGACTAATTCTACTCAAATATCAAACTCACCGTTACCGTATGTAATGATAACTTATTGATAGGGCTTGAATAGGGATTATTTTCGGGAATCAAAATATTACCGAAGGAGTTGGACAATTTAACCTCAGGCGAGAGCTTGAAATATTCGAAATAGATATCGCAGCCTAAGCCAACTTCATAGGAGCCGAAGCCGCTTTTGTTGCGGACGATCTGATCTAACGGATCGGTACCGGTAACATTCTTTTTGGAGCCAATGGCTTCAGAGTATTTTACCCCGGCCATTACATAGGCCCGGAAATCCTGTATACGGTCCGACTTGAGCTTGATAGCCGCCGGGAACTCCACCATGGTGGATTGTATGGGCTTGTCTACATTATTAGCCTCGGTAGGGTAAGTATAAGTGAGGCCCCTGTCGGCAAAGATTAAAGAGGGTGTGGTTCGTAACTCCAAATGTTCTGATAAGCGGTATCGTGCCAAAAAACCAACTGCAAAGCCGGGTGAGTTCTTTGAGCTGATGCTATTCAGGGGTTCGGTAATGGTGCGGTTTACACCCGGGTCGAAATAAGGATCGCGCCAGTTGGGTTTCTTATCGATTTTAAGATAGCTGTTTATATAGGAAAATGTAAAGCCAAAACTATAATCTAACTGGTCGGCATTGCCACCCCATGCGGGGGCCTGTGCAAAAAGACTCTTGCTGCAAAATAGAATAAGAATGATGACCAGGTACTTGGTTTTATTCATATTTTTTTAGTTCCCCTCTTGACTCACCCGGTCTTTGCTTCGCTCGACCACCCTCTCTGCTTCGCAAAGAGGGTTTATTTTACACCCTCTTTACGCATGGCGTAGAGAGGGTCGACAATCCGCTGGCTAGCGGAGATTTAAGGGCGAGTCCACACGGGGCTATTCTTATTTAACGCCAGTGTATATTGAACAGATACCAAACGCTAACGGCCTGCATTTGGTATTTTTAAAGCCTACCTTATCCATTAGTCCGGTAAAGTTTTTTCCATCCGGAAAAGCAGCTACCGACTCTGGCAGATAGGTATACGCCCTTGCATCCTTTGAAAACAGCTTGCCGATACCCGGCGTGATATAATTAAAGTAGAAATTATACAACTGTTTTACCGGGAACACCTTTGGCTTTGAAAACTCCAGCACCACGGCTTTCCCGCCCGGTTTCAGCACACGTAAAATATCGGCCATCCCTATTTCAAGGTTCTCAAAATTACGGACACCGTAGGCCACCGTTACCGCGTCAAATTCATCCGCAGTAAAAGGCAGCTTTTCCGAGTCACCCAGTTTTACTTCAAATTGACTGTTTAAGTTGCGTTTAGCTATTTTTTGATCGGCAATTTCCAGCATCCCTTTGGATATATCCACGCCGATGATCTTTTTCGGCTTCAGTATTTTTAAGGCTTCAAAAGCAAAGTCTCCTGTACCGGTAGCCACATCCAGTATTAACTGAGGCTGATCCTTTTTCAATTCGTTAATGGCCTTTTTGCGCCAGATAATATCGATACCCAAAGAAAGAAAATGGTTCAGGAAATCGTAAGTTTTGGAGATATTATTGAACATATCGGCCACCTGCTCTTTTTTGGTGCCCTGCTCCTCGGTATACGGAATTACGGTTTTGCTCATTTGAGGGGCAAAGATAGGGATTAGTGATTAGAGATTGGTTGATCAGAGATTAGTTATCAGTAACGGTTAATTAGCCGGAGGCTAATCGCTGAATTTAATACCGGAAAGTTTGCAAAGCGGCGCCTGTCTTGTGTCTTGTTGACCTGTAATAAGACAAGCAAGACAGCACAGGACAGAGCCGACCCAGCATGTCATCAAAATGGCGTGCGGAGAGGAACTGTGCTGTCTTGTGTTATCTAGTTTTCTTGTAATAGGAAACGGGGAACCTAATCTTTTGGTTCCCAAAGCTCAATAACGTTTCCTTCCGGATCAAGCACGTGGACGAAGTTGCCGTAGTCATATTCCGCAATCTCATCTATAATGGTCACGTTTTCCTTTTTTAGCTCTTCCACCAGCGCAGCGAGGTTTTCTACCCGGTAGTTGATCATAAATGGCTTGGTTGAGGGATTGAAATATTTGGTATCCTGTGGAAATGTGCACCAGGATGTGGAGCCTGTTTTCGAGGGATCATCCGCCTCCCGCCACTCAAATGTTGTTCCGTATTCACTCTTAGGCAATCCAAGGTTTTTGGCGTACCATTCGTTCATAGCTTTCGGATCATCGCATTTAAAAAATACGCCGCCAATGCCCGTTACTTTTTTCATATTTTAAAGATGTTTTACGGTTAAAAGAAAGAAAACGCCATGCATAATGTTGATAATCAGATATTAAAGAATATTTAACCTCAACTAAATGCGCCGTCATACACAACCTACGGGCAATTTCCACCTATTTTTGGACATTAGCAAATCTGTTTTCAAATCTCAATTAAAGCTGATGGCACATCAATTATAACGTGTGATAACTGGTTCTACAAACAGGTAGCCCCTATGGGGCCAGGTTTTTTTATATTAAACTTACAACAGGTGGTTGTTTTGAGTTGTCTTGTTGGGGGATAACGAGACAGACAGGGCAGAATTATTACTTCGCCATTGCCAATAAGCCATGCATATCCAACTGCCGCGTAAACATGGTCAGGTCGCCGTTATCGTCTAAGGGCCATTGTTCTTTCGGCCTGTCCCAATAGAGTTCAACACCGTTATGGTCGGGGTCATCCAGGTAGATGGCTTCTGATACACCATGGTCTGATGCGCCGGTAATAGGATATTTATTATCGATGAGGCGTTTCAGGGCAACAGCCAGGTCTTTGCGCTCGGGGTATAAAATGGCCGTGTGAAACAAGCCGGGTGCAGTTTCAGGTGCAGGCGGCTGACCCAGGCTGTGCCAGGTATTCAAGCCGATATGATGGTGATACCCTCCTGCGGACATAAAAGCGGCCTGTGAGCCGTACTTCAGCATCAATTCAAACCCCAGCAATCCGCAATAAAAATCCAACGACCGTTGCAGGTCGCTTACCTTTAAATGTATATGACCAATACGGGTGTTTGGGGGGATGATGTATGGTTTCATTTTTTGTTGTAAGGTTGAAATGTTGGAAAGTTGAAATGTTAACAGCAATTTCTATCAATCGCTATTATAATGTAAAGTTGACTAATAACCTGAACATTAATGTCACACCAGCTTAAAACCTTACAACATTTCAACTTTACAACGTTTCAACAATTCCCCGTATCTTTGCCCCATGATCGTCAAATCTGCCGAATTCATCTGCAGTAACACGCAGATATCCAAATTGCCGCCGCCGGTAAAGTCCGAATATGCTTTTATCGGCCGGTCGAACGTGGGGAAATCATCCCTCATCAATATGCTTACGGGCAAAAAAGGCTTAGCCAAAACTTCGCAAACACCGGGAAAGACCCAGCTCATCAACCATTTTTTAATTAACGATAGCTGGTATATTGTCGATCTGCCCGGCTACGGTTATGCCCGTGCCTCGAAAAGCAAAAAAGCCGATTGGGACAAGTTCATCCACAGCTACCTCGACAAACGCGAAAGCCTGCAATGCGTAATGGCTTTGATCGATAGTCGCCTGGAGCCGCAAAAGATAGACCTGGAGTTTTGTAACTGGCTTGGCGAAAAGGGCTTGCCATTTGTGCTGATATTTACCAAGACAGATAAGCAATCCGCAGTAAAAACCGACCAGAATGTGGCCAAGTTTAAAAAGGCATTATTAACTACCTTTGATGAAGTGCCAGACATCTTTTACACTTCGGCAGAAACCCAGATGGGTCATGATGAAGTGCTTGGGTTTATTGGGGGGATAAACTCGAAGTTTGTGGTACCGGAATATAGCTCTGATTTCTATAAATAAAACATGAAAAAATATCTTTCATTAGTAACCTTTACGCATACCATATTTGCTATGCCATTTGCCTTTATAGGCTTTTTTTTGGCGGTGACCACTACCGACTATCGCTTCAATTGGGTTAAGCTGGTACTCATGCTGCTTTGCATGGTGTTCGCCCGCAACTCGGCTATGGCCTTCAATCGTTACTTAGATCGCGACATCGATGCCAAAAATCCGCGTACCAAAGTGCGCGATATCCCCGCAGGCCGTATCAGCCCGACATCAGCATTAACGTTTACTATAATCAACTGTAGTCTGTTCATCATCACTACCTTCTTTATCAACAGGCTTTGCTTTTACCTGTCGCCCGTGGCGTTAATGGTTGTATTAGGCTATAGCGCGACCAAAAGGTTTACGGCGCTTTGTCATTTGGTATTGGGATTAGGGTTATCCCTTGCTCCTATCGGCGCTTATTTGGTGGTTACCGGTTCATTCGCTTTGTTGCCAGTATTCTTTTCGCTATCGGTATTGTGCTGGGTAAGCGGGTTCGATATCATCTATGCCTTGCAGGACGAGGACTTCGACCGCAATGAAAACTTACACTCCATACCGGCATGGCTGGGTAAAGTGAACGCCTTAAGGTTATCAACATTTTTGCATATACTATCGGCAGCATTTATTACTGCGCCTGTATTTTTTACATTGGTTGGCCTGCCTTACTATTTGGGCATTGCGTTTTTCTGCTCCATGCTCATCTACCAGCATCAACTGGTAAAACCAAACGATCTGAGCCGGGTGAACTTCGCCTTTATGACCACCAATGGCATAGCAAGCGTGGTTTTCGCGGTGTTGTTTTTGCTGGATAGAGTGATGACCCTGCATAGCTCTGTATTTGGTATTCATTTATAATCAGCATGAACCAGGAAACCGCGCTCAATATGTTCAGGGAACGCCTGAAGCAATATATCGACTTCAACGAGGCGGAGTGGATCCTGTTTACCCATCATCTCAGTTTCAGCAGCCTTAAAAAGAAACAATATTTTGCAGAGTATGGCGATGTTTGCGATAAAGTTGGCTTTATCGTTTCGGGTTCGGTACGCTATTTCCACATGAAGGACGGACAGGACATTACCGGCTATTTCAGCTTTGAGGATGAATTTGTAAGTTCCTACAAAAGCTACCTCACCGGCTTGCCAGGCTTTGTGTACATACAGGCTTTGGAACCTACCAAACTCATCACCTTTACCCGCAAGGATATGGACCAGATGCTGAATAACCCCATGCTGGCCTACAAAATGGAACGCTTTGGCAGGTTGGTTGCAGAAGATTATTTGTGCTGTTATGAAGACCGGGTGGTATCTTTCCTCACTCAAACTCCTGAAGAACGCTACCTGGAGCTGTTAAGCACCGGCAAGGATATCCTGCGCCGTATGCCTCAACATTATATCGCCCACTTTTTGGGTATCACGCCTGTTTCGCTGTCGCGGATAAGAAAGAGGATATTGGAAACGGCCAAGTAATTTCGGAATGCGGAAGTTCGAGTGTGGAATTGTTGTTTTTTGTTCATTCCGCATTTGGCAATTCGCATTCCGCATTAAACCAACCTCTCATCCCAGAAATAATCCTTCGTACGCACGAGGGAAACCTTTTTCTTAAAATCAGGATGATTAAAATTAACCAGGTAATTATATTCTTTGGGAATAACTGCTGAAGGCACTTTTAAAACAAGTGATTGGTTACCCTGATACCAGGCACTCCCCAACTGTTGCAAACTGGGGTAAGCGGTCATATTTCGCCAGTCTTTCGGCAGGTTTGCCTGGAGTATATGGGTGAATAGATTTTCTTCGTCCGCGATTGAAATGATCATTACCTTATAGCTGAAAGCAGGCGACACGGCGTTGGCATGAACGATCAGTTCCAATGTAGATAATGACCTTGAACATCCGGTGTATATTACGAATTCATCATCAAAGTTCCACCTATTTGATCTGCCAGACGCAGTAAGCTTTTTTGAAAAGGTTTCCTTAGCAATTCTGAATACTTCCATTTTTATCAGGCGTTGTCCCCATATTCTAATGCGGTTAACCTGTCATCAATAAATTTGATCCCGCTATTGGTATTCATAAATTCAATGGGGGCTTTTTTGTCGAAGAAGAAATTTTCCTTCATCAGCCAATTCGAAAAGTTCTCCTTTGTTTCAAAAACTTCTATACCGTGTTTAATCAAAGATAAAGCCATTACCGCCTGTTCCTTAATACGTGCTTTTATAATGCTGTGAGGCTTTTTATAGGACCTGAAAGTTTTTACACTAATATCCAGCCAGTCTGATATTTTTTCGTCATTAAATAAAGTCAAATCTTTTATCGCCTGTAAATGCTGAGGCCCCACTTTACCGGATTTGATCATCCCAAGTGTTATATTCGTATCGATACGGGATGGGATACCTTTTAGGATATTAGCTTCTGAAACTGTCATAATACAATAATAGGTAAAATTCCCTTATCATGCAAGGCATTTTTACCTTTTATGAATTATTAAAAATGCTACCCGATTTGCTGTAAATTCGAAATCGAACATTCGAAATCGGCTAAATTCTTATCTTTTGTTAACGTTTTGGGCAACAGGGCTCCTGTACATTTGTATCAATCAAAACAGAAAAAGATATGCACACCATATTAGGAGCCGGCGGGCCGGTAGCCAATGCACTCACCCGCGAATTAGTAAACAACAACGAAACCATACGCCTGGTTAGCCGCAAACCCATCCAGTCGACAGAAAAAAATGTTACCTGGCAAAAAGCCGACCTGCTTAATTACAATGAATTGCTGGAAGCCTCCCAAGGCTCAACCGTAATTTATTTGACTGCCGGGCTGGTGTACGACAAAAAGATATGGGCAGAACAATGGCCGATCATCATGCAAAACTTTATCAACCTCGGTAAAGCAACCGGCGCAAGGCTGATCTTCTTCGATAATGTGTACTCCTACGGCCTGGTTAACGGCCCGATGCTGGAAACTACACCTTACAAACCCAGCAGCGTAAAAGGTGAAATACGTGCCAAGATCGCTACCCAATTAATGGATGAAGTTAAGGCTGGCAACATCAGGGCAAGCATTGCCAGGGGAGCTGATTTTTACGGCACAGATTCCAAAAATTCCTTTGTGGATATGATGGTACTGGAAAATTATGCCAAAAAGGCCAAAGCTCAATGGATAGGCAAGCCGGATAAACTACATAATTTCAGCTATATCCCCGATATGGGCAAAGGAATGTTCCTGTTAGGCCAAAACCCTGACAGCGACAATCAAATATGGCACATGCCAACAGCTAAACCCATAACCGGTAAGCAGTTTATCGAAATAGCCGCACGCATTTATGGCGTTGCGCCAAAATATTTCGCGATAAATAAGTTTATGCTGTGGATGTATGGGCTGTTTGTTAAAGTAGTGATGGGCGTTGTGGAAATGTATTATCAATTTGACCATGATTACGATTTCAATTCAGATAAATTTGAAAAGGCATTCAACTTTAAACCGACCAGCTATGAAGATGGGATAAAATTGATGTCGGAGACTTTGTATAAGAAGAGTTAAGTCTGAAAGTCCGCATAACCTGCCTGACGGTAGGCAGGGTCAGGAAGTCCGAAAGATAATATATCTTTTGGGCTTTTCTATTTTAGACATTATATCTCACCTTATAACCTCCTATCAGCCGATTATTGGGCATGTCATGTTAGCTTACACTTTAGATGATATCCCGATTACTTATTCTTAAATAATATTTGAAAATAAATACAAAAAGGGAAAACATTTTTGTAAAACCCCTGTCTTACAATTACCTAATAGTTAATTTAATTCGCTCTCATAGTTTATTAAATTTAAAACCCTTATCATGAAAACATAGCATCAAACCAACCATGCTTATTCTCCCTTGTTTAAGCGCTTTCATTTAAAGAATCACAAATTTACCTAACCATTAAATCCAAAACCATGAAAACCACTTACACAACATTATCCAGGTTGTTATTTTTAACTGTGTTAATACTCCTTTTTTTGCCGTCATGCCAAAAGGATTCCAGAATTACCAGTAAAGCTTCTATTCCAAAAAACCTGAGATCGTTCCCCGGAGGAACTTCGTATTTTTTAGGGGTGCCGATTACGTTAGCTTCTCCTATTAATTTAAGTTTACAAAATAATATCACAATAAGTGGCGATTCCATTAACGGAGGAAGTGTGCCATGTATTACTTTACACCATTGTAATACAGTACATATCACCAAATGTAAGTTGATGAACTCTACACTCCAGGGAATAGTCCTGGACAGTTGCACAAATGTGTTGATTGATAGTTGCTTTATCAGCAATGTCTCTGCCGGGGTTTATGCTCACAGAGGATCATCTGTCAGGGTTAATTACAACCAGTTTTTTAATATGGTCGGGCCTTTTCCTTCAGGGAACTTTGTTCAATTTAATAATATAATCGGTTCTTATAACAGGATAAGCTATAACAAATGTGAGGATGCCCCAAGTACTTCGGGAGCTGGTGACGGAATAAGTCTTTATCAGTCAAGCGGGCTCTCAACAGATCAACTTTATGTTGTTGGCAATTGGATAAGAGGTGGCGGAACCAATACGGGCTCATCTGGCATGGCCGGTATTGTTGCAGGTGATGTAGGTGGTTCATGGCAAAACATTAATGGCAATATATTGGTTAATACGGGCTATGTTGGAATCCAGCAACAGGGGGGTAGTAATATATCAATTAACAATAATTCCATTTATAGCGCTAATTTACCATGGTCTGGGGCGGGTTTGGTCTCTGCTAACTATTCGGGAACACCCAGCACAAATAACACCATTGGCAATAATAAAGTGAATTGGTATGCAGGATATTACAGTATACAAAGGGATACAGTTTGGAAACCGGGGTCAGGAAGTAATAGTAATGCAAGACCTATAAATTGGGATACTAATATCCCTAATGCTTCCATTAATGCTTCTATACTCCCGACTACAATAATTACATGGAAATAAAAAACCAGGTAGTCGCTAATTCAGGAACTCTGTTTTGATTTTAGTATTTAAGAATCCCACTATAAAACCCGCCTGTTTTTATAGTGGGATTTTTTAGATTTAAACTTTGCGGGCAATTATTTGCATGTCTTATCTTGTCATCTGCATATTTAAATTCAGCAATCTCTTTGATTATCATCTGCACATCTGCACATTTGCATATCTGCAAATTAAAGATCATGATCCACAAAAAAAGAAGAACATATTTACCGGAGAACCTCGAAATCAAATGGGAAACACTGGAGCCATTTTTTAAAGAGTTATCCGGACGCCAGATCAATTCGGTAGAAGAATTGGAACATTGGCTGCATGACAACAGTGAATTAGGCGCTGCTTTGGAAGAAGATTTTGCCTGGCGCTATATCCGCATGACCTGCGATACCACCAGCGAGGAACTGCTTCAGAAATTTCAGTATTTCGCTACCGAGATCGAACCGAAGATCGCCCCTTACAGCAACGAGCTTAATAAGAAGCTGGTTAACAATGAGTGGACAGACAAACTTGACTACAAGAAATATTTTATCTACCTGCGTGGTGTAAAAAAAGCTTTAGAGCTTTTCAGGGAAGAAAACATCCCGCTGCAAACCGAGATACAGGTAGAGCAGCAAAAGTACCAGTCGATCACCGGCTCTATGTCGGTGCACATTGGTGACAAGGAATTTACGTTGGAACAAGCCTCTGTATTCTTAAAGGATACCGACCGCAATAAAAGGCAGGAAGTTTGGGAGAAAATCACTGCCCGCCGTTTGCAGGATAAAGAGCAGCTGAACCAGCTTTTCGACCATCTGCGTGCGTTAAGGCATAAAGTGGCTTTAAATGCAGAGTTCGAAAATTTCAGGGATTACATGTTCCAGGCTTTGGGCCGCTTTGATTATACGCCGCAGGATTGCTACGCGTTCCATGAGGCTATTGAAAAGGAGATCGTGCCTATCCTTCATGAACAGGCTGAAAAGCGCAAAGAAGCTTTAGGATTAGATACATTAAAACCCTGGGACCTGGATGTAGACATTTCCGGTAAGCCGGCTTTAAAGCCTTTTCAAAATGGCAATGAGCTGATAGAAAAATCAATTCAATGTTTTAGCAATATCAGCCGTTATTTAGGCGAGCGATTGGAGATCATGAAGGACAATCAATTGTTTGACGTGGAAAGCCGCAAGGGCAAAGCTCCGGGTGGTTATAATTTCCCGCTGGCAGAAACCGGTGCGCCTTTCATTTTTATGAACTCGGCCAATACCTTCCGCGACCTGACCACAATGGTTCACGAAGGCGGGCATGCGGTACATACTTTTTTAACTGCCGACCTGGAACTGAATGATTTTAAACATTGCCCGTCGGAAGTAGCGGAACTAGCCTCTATGTCGATGGAGTTGATCTCCATGGATAACTGGGATGTTTATTTTGATAACGAAGAAGACCTGAAACGCGCCAAACGCGACCAGCTTTTTGATGTATTGAAAACCCTGCCATGGGTAGCTGTGGTGGACCAGTTTCAGCATTGGATATACACCAATCCTGACCACACCGATGAGCAGCGGACCGAAGCCTGGATACAGATATACGAGCCATTTGGTGCCGGGTTTGCTGATTGGAGCGACCATAAAGAAGCGGAAGCTAACCTGTGGCAAAAACAACTGCATATTTTCGAGGTGCCCTTTTATTATATCGAATACGGTATGGCACAATTAGGCGCTGTAGCCGTTTGGAAAAACTATAAGGAAAATCCTGAAAAAGGCTTGCAACAATATTTGGATGCTTTGAAATTAGGCTACACCAAAACGATTAAGGAGATATATGAAACTGCAGGCATCAAATTTGATTTCAGCGCTGCTTATGTGAAAGAGCTGGCCGAGTTTGTGAAGAGCGAGATGGATAAACTGTAAAATTTTTATCCCCATAAAAAAACCCGTCATCGCGAGCTGACGGGTTTTGATTTTTATAAGATCCGTTAAATTAGTTAATTTTTACAGAAAATTTTCCGTTAGCAAGCGTTTTAGTTGCCGGTGTATTATTACCGCTACCAAAATCAGCTGCAACCAGATCACCTTTGAAAGTGCCCTGGATCGTTCCATTGCTCACTGAAGAAACTGTTACTGTTATTTTATTTGCACTGTCATCATTATTCAGGAAATCCGAATCGCTTCCTGCAGGTGCATAAACCACCAACGGCTGAGTTTCTGAATCGCCAGAACCGGATGTATAGGTTGTTCCTGCTGTAACCGTACCTGCTAATGTGATAGACAGCACATCACCATTTGATGCCTTACCGCTTATGGTTGTAAAGGTTTCTCCCTCCACAGTACCCTTTGCACCAACCGCACCTGTATTAAAAGCTGTAGCTGTTCCATTTACATCGGCAGTAATTGAATATGACGGTGTCGGATCTTTCTTTTTACATGAGCTTACGGTTATCACTCCAAGCGCCAACGTCAATACCACCAAAATTTTAATTTTTTTCATTTTTCTTTTTATTGTTCTAAGTGTTTTTAATTGGATAGTTATACGGATTTTGGGCAGGCCATGTTATAGCGGAAAATAAAAAAAACTTACAAAGTACGAGCCCGAAAATGATCTGTATCGGCCTTAAAGCGGCGCTAATTTAGTCCACTTTTCAAAAATGGATCGACGGATATTCCCAAGGGAATAGGGAATAAATCGACTTTTAAACACCTATTTATCAGTTGATTATAATATTATAATGACTGTTGCTTTACAATAAGTAAAAACTTTGGTACGCTTTTAGAGTTATTTAAGTCCTATGAAGAAGCTAATAATATTTTTAGGCGTACTGTTTTCGGTGAATGCAGTATTTGGCCAAACATTAAAACCTGTAAAAATTGATAGCCTGGTAACTGTTTCACTACCTGCAGTATACAGCAAAAAAGATACATTAGGTCAGCAATTATTGTCAGCCAATACCGATTTTGGTTATATGGTTGCCATCAGGGAACCGAATGCGAAAGGCAATCAGCCGTTGCAAAAAGAAAAGGATCTTAATTCTGTTCTTAAAAATTACATAAAAAGTATTCAAACACAATCACAGGGCGGAAGCGCGCAATTTGTGCGTGATACTACAGTCGGAACATTAAAATCTAAGGCTTTTACCCTGGTGATGAAAGACGCCAACGGTGATGAACAATTTCGGAACTTTGTGTTGCTTTACACCAAAGATGTAACCTATACTTTTGAATATGGTTATAACGGCGCCCGTAAAGAAATGGTAAAAGATGAATCAAAAGCATTTTTAAGCTCGATCAGGCTTTCCCCGGAATTACAGCGTAATGATCAATATGTTGATACCACAGGCAAATCGTCTGCCAGTATAAGTACTGTTGGAATTATTGCCATCGCCGGTGGTATTGTACTTATCCTGGGCATTGGCTGGTTGATCTATAAAAAAAAGAATAACAATGAGTTTGCTTAATTAAGCAATCCCTTTTGCCACCTGGGCTGATTAATAAATGTTTTATTATCAAGCCAATAGAGCCAGGTCACGGTAATTACAAACCCGATCACCGAGCCGGCAGTAACATCTTCAAAAAAATGCTCGCTCAGGTACATTCGCGAGTATCCCACCAATATTGCAATGAGTAAGAATAATGGCCCAAGGGCCTTATTCTTACTCCAATAGGTGAACAAAACTCCCAACATAAAAGCACTAACGGTATGTCCCGACGGGAAACTATCATGCATATCGATATACATTCCCTTCACAAAATGAATACGCGCCAGCTGATCCTGGAAATATAATTTGGGCCGTGGTGATTTTACAATGTGCTTTATCACCTGCGCGAATAGGGAAGTTACCGCATAAGCGCTGGCAATGATCAATGCCTTGCGATAACTAAACAGCGCCACTATGGCCGCAAGAGCCACGGCAGTCCATCCATTTCCGATATCTGTAACAAAAGGTGCTATGAAATCAGTAAAAGGGTTGTTGATGCCGTTTACAGTGAAATAGATATCCTCGCGGGTGTAAACTATTTTTACTACAAAGCAAATGCATAAAACAAGGAAATAAGGTACTGCAAACGACTTTATTCTGCGCAATATCTCGTTAAGGCTTGTTTTCATTGGCGCAAGTTAGTAGAATATGTTATTTATTTCAATGCAAAAAAATAGTTATGTTTGGTGTCAGCCTAATATTTGAAACTGAATGTCTAAAAGCGTATTTCGTAAAAAAACAATTGAGAGAATATTAACTGATGTTGCCAGCGGGTTTACTGACAGCGAACATTCGGGCTCACATCTTAAAAAAGAATTAGGC
>Ga0105237_10003263_pt1 | contig 19390 bp, 16 predicted proteins | sample KBSC24metaG_FD_81520 | JGI IMG/M metagenome (GOLD analysis project Ga0105237, IMG submission 81520) | Corn rhizosphere microbial communities from Kellogg Biological Station, Michigan, USA - KBS C2-4 metaG | ecosystem: Host-associated > Plants > Roots > Rhizosphere > Soil | place: Michigan, USA... | reverse complement strand
AACGAGGAAGGCGAAGACGGCTGGATCGAGGCCGCCGTGCCCTTCTACTTCACGATGCGCAAGGTTTCGATCTTCGGGGGCGCGAACGAGATCCAGAAGAACATCATCGCCAAAGGCGTGCTGGGGCTCTGAGATGAATTTCGACCTGACCGACGAGCAGCGCCTGCTCTCCGAAAGCGTCACTCGTTTCGTTGCCGATCGCTACGGCTTCGAGGAGCGGCTCAAGATCATGAAGGAGCCGGAGGGCTGGAGCCGCGCCATGTGGGGCGAGATGGCCGAGCTCGGCCTGCTCGGGATGCCCTTCGCGGAAGAGGATGGCGGCTTCGGCGCAGGCGGCGTCGAGACGATGCTGGTGATGGAGGCGCTCGGGCGCGGCCTCGTCGTCGAGCCCTATCTGGCGACGGTGATCCTGGCGGGCGGCGCGCTGCGGCTGGCGGGATCGGCCGCGCAGAAGGAGGCGCGCATCCCCGCCATCGTCACCGGCGAGCGGATCATGGCGCTGGCGCACAGCGAGCCGGGCGGGCTGCGCCATACGCTGGAGGTACGGACCACCGCCGCGAAGGAGGGCGATGGTTGGCGGATCGACGGTGCCAAGATCGCGGTGCTGCACGGCGCCTCGGCCGACGAACTGGTGGTGACGGCGCGGACCGATGCCGGCACCTCGCTGTTCCTCGTCCCCGGCGATGCGCCCGGCGTGCGGCGTACGGCCCAGCGCGGTTATGACGGCGTGCCGGTCGCCAGCGTCACCTTCGACGGCGTGAGCGTCGGCGCGGACGCGCTGCTCGGTGCGGAGGGGGCGGGAGCGACGATCCTGCCGGCGCTGTTCGAGGAGGCCAACGCCGCGCTCGCCGCCGAGGCGGTGGGGGCGATGGCCGACACGCTCGACCTCACCACCGACTATCTCAAGACCCGCCAGCAGTTCGGCGTCTCGATCGGCAGCTTCCAGGCGCTCCAGCATCGCGCGGTCGACATGCTGATCCAGCTCGAACTGGCGCGATCGATGGCGACGCTCGCCGCGCTCTCGCTCACCGCCGAGCCGGAGGAGCGCCGTCGCAACATCGCCGCCGCCAAGGTCCAGGTCGGCCGCTCGGGTCGCTTCATCGGCCAGCAGGCGGTGCAGATGCACGGCGCGATCGGCATCACCGCCGAATACAAGGTCGGCCACGCCTTCAAGCGGCTGACCGCGATCGACGCGCTGTTCGGCGATGCCGACCACCATGTCGATGCGCTCGCCGAGGCGGGCGGGCTGGTCGCGACGGCCTGAACGGATGACCGGCCCCGTCCTCGTCACCGGGGCGACCGGAGCGCAGGGAGGCGCGGTTGCACGGGTCCTGTTGGCGGCTCGTGTTCCCGTGCGGGCGCTGGTCCGCGATGTCGCGTCACCGGCCGCCAGAGCGCTGCAGGCGATCGGAGCGGAGTTGAGGCATGGCGATCTCGACGATGCTGCCTCCCTCCACCGCGCGGCCGAAGGCATCGATGCGGTCTTCTCTGTCCAGAACGCGCCTGCGCCCGGTGATCCCGACAGCGAGCGCCGGCAGGGCCGCGCCCTTGTCGGCGCGGCGCATGGCGCCGGGGTTCGCCACTTCCTCCAGGCCAGCGCCTCGAACGCCGGTGATTTCCGCGCGATGGCGGGATGGGCCGAACGCCGCTGGGATTGCAACTATTGGGAGAGCAAGGCTGACGTCGAGGATGCTGCCCGCGCGGCGGGCTTCCCGGCCTGCACCATCCTCCGCCCGGCCTTCATGATGGAGAATTTCGCGCAGCCCAAGGCCGTCTTCATGTTTCCCGATCTCGCCCGCCGCGCGATCCTGACCGCGATCGCGCCGGAGACACGCATGCCGTTGATCGCGGCGGACGATATCGGCGCGGCGGCAGCGCTCGCCTTGGCCGAACCGGAGCGCTTCGCCGGCGCCGCGATCGAGCTTGCCGGCGATTGGCTGACGCTCGGCGAGGTGGCCGATATCCTCGGGCGGATAAAGGGCGTGACGATCACAGCGCGCACTTTGCCGCCCGCCGATCTCGTCGCGCGCGGCCAGCATGCCGGCTGGGTCGAATCCCAGCAGTGGCAGAATGTCGTGGGTTATCCGGCGCGGCCTGCGATGATGGAGGCGCTCGGCCTCAAGCCCATCCGCTTCGCCGATTGGGCGGGCGCCCACGCCGATACGATCGACGTGGGCTGACGCACAGCCTCAATCCCAAGCGACGGGCAATTCCTTGAGGCCGTTGTACATCCAGCTGTCGATACGCTTGCGCTCGCCGGTCAGGCGGAGTTTCGGCAACCGATCGACCATCTTGGTCAGCGCGATGATCGCCTCCAGCCGGGCGAGCGGCGCCCCCAGGCAGAAATGCACGCCGTAGCCGAAGCTGATGTGGCGCTTGGACTGGTTGAGCGGGCGATCCATCACGAAGCTGTCGGGATCGGGGAATATATTCGGATCGCGGTTGGCGCCGTGCATCGAGAACATCAGCTTGGTGCGTTCCGGCAGATCCTCGCCGTGCATCGAGACCGGGCAGAGGCTGGTGCGAAAATGCGCGCTGATCGGCGGATCATAACGCAGGCTCTCCTCGATCACATTCTCGACCAGATGCGGCTCGGCCTTCAGCCGCTCCCACCGCTCCGGCACCTCCAGCAGCCGCCACACCGCGTTGGTGATCAGGCTGACGGTGGTTTCCTGCCCCGCCGTGATCATCGTGGTGCAGATTTGGAAGAGTTCCTCGTCGTTTAGCCGGCGTCCCTCGACCCTGCTGACAAGACCGAGCGACACGTAGTTGGCTGGCAATTCCTTGCCCCAATTCTCGAAGCTCGGCTCATCGATCCCGTGATCGCGCAGGATCTGCTTATGTTGTTCGATGAGATCCAAGAAATACGGTCGAAGCCCTTCGAATTGCGCATTTTCTGCGCCATCCGTTGAGTCCATCGTCAACGAGGCGATCAGCGCGTCACCCCACCTCTTATATTCGGGATACATGCTCTCGTCCGAGCCGAGCAGCATGCAGATCACGCGGGCCGGGAGCGGCAGGGCGAAGAGATTGTGCAGATTGCCGCGCTTGACCTCGGCCGCCGCCATCGAACCCAGTAACTCATCGGCGATCTGCTCGATTTTCGGCCGGTAGACCTTGATCTGGGACGGGGCCATGCCCTTGCGCAGGGCGGTCATATATTCGAAATGGAAGGGCGGATCGGTCAGGATGCCGAAATCGCTGAATTCCTCCCAATCCTTCGGCGCATCGCCCCACTTGAAGGACCAGACGGGATTGTCCGCGAGAACTTTCTCCCGTATCTCCTTGTAATCGCTTGTAATGTAGAACTGATAGTCCTTGCCCTCATAATGGTAGAAGGGGCATTTCGCGGCCAGCTCGGAATAAGCCGGTCCGGGATTGTGGACCGTGTCCGGATCGATCGGATCGAAGACGAGATCGGCGCGGGTCTTCAGGCGGCGTGGTTCCTCTTCGTGGGAACCGATGCCGGGGTCACGGTCGCTCATCGCTCTCTCCTGATCTTGTCTACGGGCGATGATAGCTGTCCGATCCGGGCCGATGAACCGGCAGATGCTTTGGGGGCAAAGGATCGGCTATTGGGGGATCAGAGGTTGGGGAGCACGCGATCGAGCTCGCCATGGAGCGCGCCGAGGCTGCGGCCCAGCGCTTCGCGATCCCCACGGCTCAGGCGGCGGAAAGCGCGGACGAAATTGGAGCTGGAGGCGATCTCCGCCACCGTGGCCTCGACCAGCCGGCTGCCCTCCGCCGTCACGCGCAGGTGCGCGGTGCGGCGGTCGTGGGCATCGGGCTCGCGGGTGAGCAGCCCGCGCGAGGCGAGCTTGCGGATGCGGGCGGTGAGCACGGCGGGGGTGACGAACAGCGCCCGGGCGAGATCGACCGCGCGATAGGGCGGATCGCGGTCCATCCGGAGCGTGCCGAGCAGGTGAACGTCGGCCATGCTGAGCCCCTGCGCTGCCGCCAGCCGATCGAGATCGGCGTAGATCAGGTGGCCGAGCGTCACCAGATGCCACATCGGCCCGAAATGGCTGGCGTCGAGCCCGGGGATCAGCGCCTCGTAGAAGCGGCGGCCGGCCTCCAGTTCCTCGGCGGGCCGGTTCGGCACCGCGCTCAGCCCTGCGACGTCTCGAGCAGGCGGATCAGTTCGGCGAGCAGCATATCCTGGCGCATGGCGATCTCGGTGACGGAGCGGCCATCATGCGCCTCGGCCACCTGCGCGGCAAGCTTGGCCTGCAGCGCCTCGTCCGCGAGATCGGGGGTGGACATCGTCGCCCATCGGCTGGCGATGCCCGATGCGAAATGCTGGAGGAAACCGCCGAGGCCACCTTCGCCGCCCGAGGTGTGGAAGGTGGTGAACTGCCCCTGGATCGCCCATTTGAGCGCCGGGCCGAAGCGCAGCGCGTCGTCCACGTCCTTCACCGTGGCAACGCCGTTGGCGACGAGGCTCACCGCCTCGCGGAACATGGCAGCGGTCAGCCGATTGCCGATATGGCCGAGGATCTCGCGCTCCAGCCGCACCGGATGCTTGCCGATCGCGGCGTAGAAGGTGATCGCGGCGTCCACCGCTGCGCGATCGGTCCGCTCGCCGCCGCCCACTTCGACCAGCGGGATCAGGTGAACCGGGTTGAACGGGTGGCCGAGCACGCACCGCCCGGGATGCGCGCAGGTTTCCTGCAGCAGCGTCACCGGCATGTTGGAGGTGCTGCTGGCGATCAGCACGTCCGGCGCGAGCGCCGCGCCCAGCCGGCCGAACAGCTCGCGCTTGATCGCCTCGCGTTCCGGCGTGTTCTCCTGCACGAACTGCGCGCCTTCGAGTGCCCCTTCCAGCGTCGCATGAAAGCTCAGTCGCTCGGGCGAGGCACCCGGTGCCAGCCCGCGCTCCTCCAGCTGCCCCCAGACCCGGGCGACGTGCGCGCGCACCTTGGCCTCGGCATCGGGCGCCATGTCATGCACCGCGACATCGCGGCCGGAGGCGAGATAGGCCGCGACCCAGCCCGCCCCGATCAGCCCGGCGCCGATCACGGCGACGCGGCCGATCTCCTGCGGGGCGGGATAATGCGTCATCGGCTCAATAGCCCTTGAAGACCGGCTTCTCCTTGTTGGCGAAGGCGGTGGTGGCGGCCTTGTAGTCTGCTGTCAGCATGGTCATCGCCTCGTAGGCGATCGAAAGCTCGCCGGTCAGGTTGACCTGATCGCGGATGCACTTGTTGACCGCCGCCTTGGACCAGCGCACCGCCCACATCGGCTGGCCGGCGATCTCGCGCGCGATCTTCATCGCCTCGTCGAGCACCTGCTCTTTCGGGAAGGCGTAGTTGACCAGCCCGATCTCCTCAGCCTTCTTGCCGTTGAGCAGCTTGCCGCGCATCAGATATTCCTTGGCCTTCTGCGGGCCGACCAGCAGCGGCCACATCACCGATCCGCCGTCGCCGGTGACGAGGCCGACGCGGACGTGGGTGTCGCCCAGCTTGGCATCCTCGGCGACGATGCTCATGTCGCAGAAGGCGAAGAGCGAAGTGCCAAGCCCGATCGCGTCGCCGTTGACGGCCGCAATGATCGGCTGCGGGGTCATCAGGATCTGATCCCAGATGCGCAGCGTGTTGATCGGGACGCGCAGCGCGTATTTCAGGCCATATTCGGTCTGCGCGCGCTCGGCCATCAGCTTGATGTCGCCACCGGCCGAGAAGGCCTTGCCGGCGCCCGTCAGCACGATCACCTTGATCCGCTCGTCGCGGGCGAGCTTCAGCCAGATATCCTCCAGCTGCCAGTGGTTGTGCGGGCCGACGGCGTTGAGCTTGTCCGGATTGTTCATCGTGACGACGCCGACGCCGTCCTCGCCGATCTCCACCTTGAAGAAATCGAACTCGCTATAGTCGATGTCGCGCTGGAATTCGTTGGTGCTCATGATGTGCTCCAGAGAAGAGAGGGTCAGGCGGCGGCCTTCACGGCGCGGGACTTCTGCCATTCGGCAAAGCTCGTGCCACTGGCGGCCAGCTCACGCAGCAGCGCGGCGGGCTTGAGCGAGGGATCGTCGGTGTCGGACGCGAAATCCTCCAGCCGCCGGACGATGTGGGCGAGGCCGGCCTCGTCGGCATGGAACATCGGCCCGCCAAGATGGCGCGGCCAGCCATAGCCGTTGATCCAGACGAGATCGACGTCGGAGGCGCGCAATGCGATCCCTTCCTCCAGGATGCGCGCGCCCTCGTTGATCAGCGGGAAGAGCAGGCGTTCGATCATCTCCTCCCGGCTCATCTCCCGGCGCTCGATGCCAAGCTTTTTCGATGTCTCGACGATCAGTTCGTCGGTCTCGGGGTTGGGGTAGGGCGTGCGGTCGCCCGGCTTGTAGAGATAATAGCCCGCGCCCGTCTTCTGGCCGAGCCGCCCGCTCTCGACGATGGCGTCGGCGATCGGGAAAGGCGTGCCGCGCCGCTTGCGGATCGAATAACCGATGTCGAGGCCGGACATGTCGTTGGTGGTGAGCGGCCCCATCGGGAAGCCGAGCGAGGTCAGCGCCTCGTCCACCTGCGGGGGGAAGGCGCCGCGCTGGAGCAGGCGCTCGGCCTGCGCCGATCGCTTGGCGACCATGCGGTTGCCGATGAAGCCGTCGCAATTGCCCGACCAGACCGGCACCTTGCCGATCGTCTTGCCGACCGCCATCGCCGTCAGGATCGCCTCTGGCCCGGTCTTGGCGGCCTGCACCACTTCGAGCAGCTTCATCACGTTGGCGGGCGAGAAGAAGTGCATGCCGACGAAATCCTCCGGCCGCGCCAGCACGGAAGCGATCTCGTCGACGTCGAGCGCCGAGGTGTTGGAGGCGAGGATCGTGCCGGGACGCGCCTTTGCCTCCAGATCGGCGAAGATCTCCTTCTTGAGGTCCATGCTCTCGAATACCGCCTCGATGACGATATCGACGTCCGCGACGGCTGCCCGATCGATCGAGCCGGAGATGAGGGCGATGCGCTTGTCCGCCGTCTCCTGCGAGATCGATCCGCGTTTGACCGAGGTGGCGTAATTGGCGCGCACCCGCTCCAGCCCCTTGTCGAGCGCGTCCTGCGTCGCGTCGATAACGACCACGGGCACACCGGCACCGGCGAAGCACATGGCGATGCCGCCGCCCATCGTGCCCGCGCCGATAATCGCGGCCTTCCTCACCTCCTTCGCCTTTGCTTCCGGAGGCAGGCCGGGGACGCGGGCGGCCTCGCGCTCGGCGAAGAAGAGGTGGCGCAGAGCACGGCTCTGGCTGCCGGCCATCAGCGTGCGATTGTCCGCCGCATCCTTGGTCATGCCCTCGTCGAAGGGCAGGGTGAAGCTCTCGCGCACCGACTGGACGTTGGCGGCGGGCGCGTCCTGCCCCCTGGCGCGCGCGGTGAGCTTCTTCGCCAGCGTGTCGAAGGCGGAGGGATCGGCGCGGGTCTCGGCGATCCTGTCCTCGCGGTCGCGGGTCGGGGTGAAAGGCTTGCCGATCACCGAGCGCGCGAACTCCACGCCCAGCGCGATCGGATCGCCTTCGCCGATCGGATCGCCTTCGCCGATCGCATCGACCGCGCCCAGCGCCAGCGCCTTGTCGGCGGGCACGCGCTCGCCCGACAGGCAGAGCTTCAGCGTTTCCTCCGGGCCGATCACGCGCGGCAGGCGCTTGGTGCCGCCGCCGCCCGCGAACAGCCCGAGCTTGATTTCCGGCAGGCCGACCGCCGCGCCCTTCACCATCACGCGATAGGCGCAGCCCAGCGCCACCTCGAAGCCGCCGCCGAGCGCGGTGCCGTGGATCGCGGCGACCGTCGGCTTCGGGCAGCGCTCGATCTGGTCGATCATGTCCTGCAATGTGGGCGCCTGGCGGGGGCGCCCGAATTCGGTGATGTCGGCGCCGGCGAAGAAGGTGCGGCCCGCGCAGGCGATCACGATCGCCTTCACGCTGTCGTCGGCCTCCAGCTGGTTGAACGCCTCGACCAGCCCGGCGCGCACCGCCTGGCTGAGCGCATTGACCGGCGGATTGTCCGAGACGACGATCGCCACCTCGCCCTCGCGGCGGATCGAAATCCTGTCGTTGATCTGTTGCATGCCGTCCCTCTCGCGCGCCTCTCATTTGCGGCGCGCATTGCCGGCATTCTGGTTCGGTTTCGGGCACTCCCCTGTCAAGAAAGGGGGAGACTCATCGCCTATCCGTATTGTTGGGCCCGGGCCGCTCCAGCCGTTCCGGTCCGTCGCCAAGCTGCGCTAGGAGGCGTAAAACGGCCAACCGACCGGAGCGACGATGCAGTTTGATCTGAACGAAGAGCAGGTGATGTTCCGTGACTCGGTCGCGGGGTTCGCGCAGCGCAATCTCGCCGCCGGCGCGCTGGAGCGCGCGCATACCGACGATTATCCCTGGGACGTCGCGAAACTGATGGCCAAGAACGGCCTGCTCGGCATCACCGTGGCCGAGGACAAGGGCGGCATGGGCGGCAAGCTGATGGACGCGGTGATCGCGATCGAGCAGATCGCCAAGGTCTGCCCGCGCTCGGCCGATGTCATCCAGGCCGGCAATTTCGGCGCGATCCGCACCTTCGCGCAATTCGCCTCGCCCGAGCAGCAGCGGCAATATCTGGCGCCCCTGCTCACCGGCGACGGATTGATCGCGGTGGCGATGACCGAGCCCAATGCCGGTTCGGCGGTGACCGAGCTCACCACCACGGCGACGCCGGACGGGGACGGCTTCCGCGTCACCGGCCAGAAGATCTTCACCACCCACGGCCTGCACGCCACCTGCTTCCTCGTCTACGTCCGCTACGGCCCCGGCACGGGGAATATCGGATCGGTGCTGATCGAGCGTGGGCAGGAGGGCTTCACCTTCGGCAAGCCCGTCCGCTTCCTGTCCGGCGAGGAGTGGAACCCGCTGTTCTTCGACAATGTCTATGTGCCCAAGGAGAAGGTGCTGCTTGGGCCGGGCGGCTTCAAGAAGCAGATGGCGGGCTTCAACGTCGAGCGGATCGGCAACACCGCGCGCAGCCTCGCGCTCGGCCGCTTCGCCTTCGATGCGGCGGTGGAACATGCCAAGACGCGCAAGCAGTTCGGCCGCTACCTGATGGATTTCCAGGGCCTGCAGTGGAAATTCGCCGAGATGAAGCTGAAGCTCGATGCGGCGCAGCTGCTGCTCTATCGCGCGGCGACCAACGCCGATGCCGGCCTGCCTTCGCCCGAGGAGACCGCGATCGCCAAGATCGCGTGCAATCGCGCCGGCTTCGAATGCGCCAACGAGGCGATGCAGATCATGGGCGGATCGGGCTATAGCGAGGACGGGCTCGTCGAATATTGCCTGCGCCGCACGCGCGGCTGGATGATCGCGGGCGGCGCCATCGAGGTGCTGCTCAACCGCATCGCCGAGGGCGTGTTCGATCAGCGCTTCCCGCAAACACCCCCAAAACCGGCAGCCGCCTGACGCGGCGAGAGAGGAGACAGAGGATGACGGCGAAGGTCACGCGGCCAGGCCCGCAGGAAGTCCGGCCGGATTATGTGCCGGTCGACGCCTATATCTCGCGCGACTGGCTGGAGCAGGAGCGCGAAAAGCTCTGGCCCAAGGTGTGGCAGTGGGTCTGCCGCGAGGAGGAGATCCCCAATGCCGGGGATTTCATCACCTACGACATCCTCGACGATTCGATCAGCGTGGTGCGTCGGCAGGACGGATCGATCGGGGCCTATTTCAACGCCTGCCCGCATCGTGGCCGCCGCCTGACCGAGGGTTGCGGCCGGCAGGGCCGCTTCCACTGCAAGTTCCACGGCTGGCAGTTCGACCTCCACGGCAAGCCCGTCGAGATCGTCGATCGTGATGACTGGGCGAGCGCACCGCTGCAGGAGCGCGACGTGGCGCTGACCCCGGTGAAGGTCGGCAGCTGGGGCGGCTGGGTGTTCATCAACATGGACCCGGACAGCGAGAGCCTCGAGGAGTTCCTCGAACCCGCCAAGTCGATGCTCGACGCCTTCGAGTTCGAGAAGATGCGCTACGTCTGGCGCAAGCAGATCAAGCTGCCCTGCAACTGGAAGACCGGGCTGGAGGCGTTCGACGAGGGCTATCACGTCCAGACGACGCACCGCCAGCTGCTCGCCTATCATGATGACGTCACTTATTCGAAGGCCTACGGCAAGCATGGCATGTTCGGCTTCGCGCCGACCGCTTTGTTCGGCCTGCCGGCACCCCGGATCAGCGACCAGAAGGGCGATCTCCGCACCGGCCTGCGCGACTTCAACCGGAATATCTGGGACACGCTGAAGGCGACCACCACCAAGGAGATGCTGGCGGCGGGCGATCGGCTGACCGAGCTGCCCGAGGATGCGCCGATCATGGACGTCTACATGGCGTTCGCGTCCTATCATCGCGAAGAGGTGGCCAAGCGCGGCATCAGCTGGCCGGCGGTGACGCCCGAGCAGCAGATGGTGGCCGGCACCGACTGGCACATCTTCCCCAACATGGTGTTCCTGCACCAGCCGACCAACCTGCTCGGCTATCGCGCGCGGCCCGACGGGGACGATCCCAACCGCTGCATCTTCGAGGTCTATGCGCTGGAGCGCTTCCCCGACGGCGTCGAGCCGCCGAGGGTGGAGGTGGAGGTCGCGGACAGCTGGCGCGATGTCGACTGGGGCCTGATCCTCGAACAGGATTTCCAGAACATGGAGGAGGTGCAGCGCGGCATGCGGGTCCGCAGCTTTACCGCGGCGCGCACCAATCCGGTGAAGGAACGCGCGATCAGCAACTTCCACGAGACGCTGCACCACTACATCAACGAGAAGAACTGACGCATGGCGGGAGAGGGTTTCGACGAGGTCCACGATTTCGTCATCGCGGGCTCGGGCGGCGGATCGATGGCCGCCAGCCTGTACCTTAAATCGATCGGCAAGGATCCGCTGGTCCTCGAAAAGACCGACAAGATCGGCGGATCGACGGCGATGTCCGGCGGCGTACTGTGGATACCCGCCAATCCGCTGATGAAGCGGGAGGGCATTCCGGACAGCCTGGAGCGGGGGCGCCGCTACATGGACGCGACGGTCGGCATGGATGCCGGGCCGTCCGCCTCGCCCGTGCGCAAGGATGCCTATCTGCGCGCCGGCCCGCCGATGGTCGAATTCCTTGAAAGCCAGGGTATGGAGTTCGTCCGCCCCGATTTCTGGGCGGATTATTATGACGATCGCGACGGCGGATCGACCCGCAGCCGTTCGCTCGCCGCGCCGATGCTCGATGCGCGAGACATGGGGCCGCTGTTCGACAAATTGCGCCTCGGCCCGATGGTGATGCCGCTGCCGGCGACCAGCACGGCGGTGATCGGCCTCGCTACCCGCACGCCGCGCGGCATGTGGGAGGGCCTGAAGCTGCTGTGGCGGATGAAGCAGGTGGAGAAGCGCGGCAAGCCGGTGCTGAGCTTCGGCGGCGCGCTGCAGGGCCGCCTGCTGATGATCGCCGCCAAGGCCGGCATCGACATCCGCACCGAGACGCCGGTGGTCGAGCTGATCGAGGAGGATGGCCGCGTCACCGGCGTGATCGCGGAGCACAAGGGCAGGCGCATCCGCATCGGCGCGCGCGACGGCGTGCTGATCAACGCCGGCGGCTTCTCCCGCAACGCGGAGATGCGCAAGCAATACGGCCCGCAGCCGAGCTCGGCCGAATGGACCAACGCCAATCCCGGCGACACCGGCGAGATGATCCAGGTCGCCGAGAAGCATGGCGCCGAACTGGCTCTGATGGATCAGGCCTGGTGGGTGCCGGGCACCGAGCAGCCGACCGGCGGCCCGTACAACATGCACAATACGGACATCTCCAAGCCGCATTGCATCATCGTCAACCGCCACGGCCGGCGCATTCTGAACGAGAGCGGCTCCTACATGGAGAATGGCCAGCGGCTCTACCAGAACGACGTGCCGGCCTTCGTCATCCTCGATAGCCGCCACCGCAAGCGCTACGCCTGGGGCTATTATCCGCCGGGCAAGACGCCGCAGGAATGGTTCGACAAGGGCATCGTCAAGAAGGCCGACACGATCGAGGAGCTGGCGCGCATCGCCGGCATCGATCCGGTGGGCCTGCAGGACGAGATCGCGAAGTTCAACGGCTATGCGAAGACCGGCAAGGATCTGGATTTCAACCGGGGCGGACGCGGCTACGACAATTGTTTCGGCGATCCGACCGTGAAGCCCAACCCCAATCTCGGCGCGATCGACAAGCCGCCTTTCTACGTGATGGAGATGGTGCCGGGCGACGTCGGCACCTCGGGCGGGATCATGACCGACGAACATGCCCGCGTGCTGCGCGCGGACGGATCGGTGATCCCCGGCCTGTACGCAACGGGCAACTCCACCGCATCGGTGTTCGGCCGCTGCTATCCGGCGGCGGGCGCCAGCATCGGCGCCTCCTTCATCTTCGCCTGGATCGCCGCACACCACGCGGTCGGCGCGAACGCGGACTGAGCGGGTGGCCGGGATCGAGAGTCGGCCGCTGCACCCGCTATTCGGGTGGGAATTGATCGGCTGCGATCTCGCCGCTGTCGACGATGCGCTCGCCCGTGCGATCACGGCGGAGATCGGCGCGGCGGGAATGCTGCTGTTCCGCGACGTCGTGCTGGACGACGCCGGCCTCGTCCGCCTCGCCGCCGCGTTCGGGCCGCTGCAGGATCTTTCCGGCCGGCAGGGGAGCCCTGCGCACGTAGCGCGCATCTCCAACCTCGACGAGACGGGCGAGATGTTGCCGGTCGCCAGCGACACGCGCAGCCAACTCGATGCCAATCTGCTCTGGCATGTCGACAGCACCTATTTCGATCCCGGCGCGACCTTCTCCTTCCTCCACGCCCGCATCGTGCCGGATGGCGGCGCGGACACCGAATATGCCGATCTGCGCGTCGCCTGGGAGGCGCTGCCCGCCGATCGGCAGGCGGAACTCGCGCCGTTGACGGCCGATCACTCGATCTTCCATTCGCGCGCGCTGATCGGCTTCGACATGGCGGGCTACGATCGTTCGAAGCTGCCCCCCGTCACCCGGCATCTGGTGCGCCACCACGCGCCGTCCGGCCGCGACGCCTTGCTCGTCGCCTCGCATGTCGAGCGGGTCGACGGGTTCGATTATGCGAGCGGCCGCGCGCTGATCGACGAACTGACCGCGATCGCGACGGCGCCGGATCGTGTCTATCGCCACCGCTGGCGGGTGGGTGACCTGCTGGTGTGGGACAATCGCTGCATGATCCACCGCGCCACGCCCTATGCGCAGTTCGACGAGCCGCGCGATCTGCGCTCGTCGCGCTGCATCGATGCCGCCGATGACGGCGTGGTCCGCGCGCAGGTATCGGCCTTGCGATAGGCTGCATCCGGGGGCGGCCGGTCGCTGCCCATCGGCACCGGCGCGTGGTAATCGCAAGCCATGGACCTGAGCCACGACCCCGCGCTGGACGCCTTCCGCAAGGAGATACGCCAGTTCATCGCCGACATCCTGCCCGCCGACATCCAGGCGCGGCAGCGCACCAAGGCGGCGAACAACGCCTATGTGCCCGATCTGCTGGCGTGGATGAACATCCTCAACCGGCACGGTCGCGCGGTGCCGCACTGGCCGATGGAGCATGGTGGCTGCGACTGGACGCCCCAGCAGCTCTTCGTGTTCAACGAGGAGCTCTACAGAGCCGATGCACCCGAGTTCGATTGGGGCGGCACCCACATGCTCGGCCCGGTGATCTACACCTTCGGATCGGATTATCTGAAGGGCAAGTTCCTGCCGATGATCCGCGAGGGCGCGACGATGTGGGCACAGGGCTTTTCCGAGCCCGGCTCGGGCTCCGACCTCGCCTCGCTGCGCACGGCGGCGGAATTGGTCGGGGACAAGTATATCGTCAACGGCCAGAAGATCTGGACCAGCGGTGCTGCCCATGCCGACTGGGGCTTCTTCCTCGTCCGCACCGACAAGACCGTGAAGCCGCAGCGCGGCATCAGCTTCCTGATCATCAGGATGGACACGCCCGGCATCACGGTGCGCCAGATCCCGCAGATCAACGGCGAGGCGCATCTGTGCGAGGTGTTCCTCGACAATGTCGAGGTGCCGGCCGACCAGCTGATCGGCGAGCCCGGCATGGGCTGGACCTATGCCAAGTTCCTGCTGGAGCATGAGCGCACCACCTCCAGCTTCATCTACTGGAACAAGCGCGAGCTCGATCGCGCCAAGGAGATCGCGAAGAGCGAGATGCGCGGTGGCCGGCGGATCGCCGACGATCCCGCCTTCCGCGCCCGCTTCGCGCGCGCCGAGGCGGACCTGCTGGCGCTCGAATGGTCGGTGCTGCGCGTGCTGGCGCATGAGGAGACCGATTTTCCGGAAGCCGCCGCCGCGTCGGTGCTGAAGGTGCGCGGCTCCGAACTGCAGCAGGAGATCACGATGCTGCAGGTCGATGCGCTGGGCGCCAAATCGCTGCGCTATTACGAGCCGGGCTGGGACGAACCCGCGGCCAGTGCCGAATGGCCGGATTACGTCGCCGGGCGCACCACCGTCGCGCTGATCAACCGCGCCGCCACGATCTACGGCGGCAGCAAGCAGATCCAGAAGAACATCCTGGCCAAGCTGGCCTTCGGTCTCTGAACACAGGCGAGCTGACCCCATGGATTTTGCCAAGTCCGACATCCAGACCATGCTGCTCGACAGCGCCGAGCGCCTGCTGTCGCCCTCCGCGCACATCGAATATTGGCGCGAGCAGCGCCATGCGCCGCTGGGCTTCGAGGAGGCGCGCTGGGCGCAGTTCGCCGAGCTTGGCTGGCTGGCGCTGCCCGCGCCGGAGGAGGCGGGCGGCCTCGGCGGCACGCTGGAGGATATCGCGCTGCTCAATATCGCGCTCGGCCGCGCGCTGGCGATCGAGCCCTATGCCAGCACCGCCGTGCTTGCCGCGCACATCCTCGACGGCGCGACCGATCGCGTTCAGGGGCACGCGTTGCTCGGCGAGATCGTGTCCGGCAGCCTGCGCATGGCGCTGGCGCATGTCGAGCCGGGTGCCGATCCGCTGGCGGGCGATGCCGCCGGGACGATCGCGAAACGGAGCGGGGACGGCTTCGCGCTCCACGGCCACAAGGTGATGGTGCTCGATGCGGGGAGCGCGTCGAAGCTGATCGTGACCGCGCGGATCGAGGGCGAGGAGGGCACCGGCCTGTTCCTCGTCGATGCCGATGCCGCGGGCGTCGCCGTTCGGCCCTATCCGCTGATCGACGGCACCCGCGCGGCGGATATCGATTTCACCGGCGTCGCTTTGCCGGCTTCCGCGCTGCTGGCCGGCGGCAATGCCGGCGAGGCGCTGCTGGAGGAGGCCGTCGCCCGCGCCAATGTCGCCCAGATGGCGCAGGCGGTCGGATCGATGGAGACCTGCCTGACGATCTGCGGCGACTATGTGAAGGAGCGCAAGCAGTTCGGCGTCGCGATCGGCTCGTTCCAGGCGCTCCAGCATATCATGGCGGACATGTTCATCGCCGCCCACCAGGCGCGGTCGATGCTCTACCATGCGATCGCCAACAGCCGCCGCTCGCCCGGGGAGCGCACCGCCGCGCTGTCCGCCGCGCGGATCGTGATCGGGGAGGCGGGGCAGCTTGTCTCGCGCAACGGCATCCAGGTGCATGGCGGCTACGGCCTCACCGACGAATATGCGATCAGCCACCATTTCCGCCGCCTGATGGCGCTGGAGAAGCAATATGGCGATCTTTACGCCCACACCGAGCGCTTCGGGGAGCTTGTGCTCGCCTGAGCAGCGGGATGGGTGTGGAATTTACCCCCTCTCAATGTGAATCCAGGTCATGCGGGCATGATCGTGCCCGTGCCATTGTCCGATCGTGGCGCACAGCGGAGCCATCCGCAGGCGCAGGAGAGGACCGACACCGATGAACATGCACGTGCCCCAGCTCACCCCCGCCATGGGCGAGTTCAACGTCTCCAACCACCTGCTGGGCGACCATGAGGCGCTGAAGGCCGCGTGGGAGCGGGACGGCTACTGGTTCTTCCGCGACGTGCTGGACAAGGACGTGATCGCCAATATCCGCCAGGTCTATGTCGATTACCTGGTCGAGATGGGGCTGACCGATCCGAACGATCCGGACACGCGCTACAATGGCGCGGACTATTCGCACCTGCCGATCAACTCCAACCAGAGCAAGCTCAACCAGCAGAAGGTGCACAAGCTGCTGCACGAGGCGCCGACGATCAACGCCTTCTTCGCGAAGCTGTTCGGCTCCGATCCCTTCTGGGTGCCCTTCACCGTCCATCGCACCAATCCGCCGGTGCAGGACAAGGCCCGCGCGCGGTTCGATTTCATCCATGCGGACGGTTTCTACAACGAGGGCCTGCCCTTCCTGATCTGCTGGGTGCCGCTCGACGTAATCGACGAGGAGACCGGCGGCCTCGCCGTGGTGGAGGGGGTGCATCACCAGCCGAGCCTCCACAAGCGCATCGACATGAACATCCTGCCGATCCAGGCGGAGGACGTGCCGGAGGGCCATTGGCGCCGTACCGTCTACCGCCCGGGCGACGTGCTGCTGATGGACCTCGATACGCCGCACAGCGGACTGTCCAACATCTCGAAGGATCGCTTCCGCTTCTCAATGGACACGCGGATCATGCCGTCGGCGGGCAATACGCCCTATGTCGGCGCGATCGCGGCGGTCAGCGACAGCGAGGTGACGATCACCGACGCGAAGGGCGAGGATCACACGCTGAATTTCGACGAGGCCAGCTTCGTGCGCGGCACGATGGGCGACCAGATGCCGCTGTCCGAAATTCCCGGCCGCTACGCCCCGGGGGACGATGTGATCGTGATGACCGAGGGCAAGCGCGTCATCAACATGCGGCCCCAGACCTGATCTTCACGGGGAGTCGCCGATGAAGTTTAAGGGCGATTTCTATCAGGTCGGCGTCGTGGTCCACGATCTGGAACGGGGCATGGAGCAGTATCGCACTCTGCTCGGCCTCGGTCCGTTCATGCAGATCCGGACGCACTACCACGCCCGCTATCGGGACTGGGAGGGCACGATCGCCAACCGCAACGCCTTCACCCGCTGGGGCCATCTCTATCTGGAGATGGTCGAGCCCGGCCTCGGCGAGGGCAATGCCCGCGAATGGCTGGAAACGCATGGCGAGGGCATCTTCCATCTCGGCTACGCCACGGACGATCTGGGGCAACGGCCGGACGGGGTGGAGGTCTGCTTCGAAAGCTTCGGCGCGACGCTGGCGAACGGCGATCCGGCGGTGATCCACCTCGATACGGTGGAGCAGCTGGGCTATTTCGTCGAACTGTCCGATCGCGCGCTGGTGGACACGCTCAACGGCGCGATCGACCGATTCATCGCGGACACCACGCAACCCGGCTGAGCTAGAAGCGCTCCGCCCCGCGCTGGTAGGCCTCCTGCCCGCCGTCGCAATAGATCACCTGGCCGGTGACGAAGCTGTTCTCCGGCGATCCGAGATAGGCGGCCAGCGTCGCGATCTCGTCGGGCTGGGCGTGGCTGCCGAGCGGGCAGGGCATCATCTCGGCCACGCGCCGGCGCCGTTCCGGATCGGTGAAGGTCTCGCGGTTGAGCCCCGTTTCCACCAGCCCCGGCCCGATCACGTTGAGCAGGATGCCGCTACCCGCCCATTCCGGCGCGATCGCGGCGGCGCGGCACCAGCGCGAGAGCGCGATCTTGGTGGCGGAATAGAGGGTGAGGGCGTCCTTCCCCTCGGCCCTGGCGCGTGCGCCGGCCTCGTCGCCGGCCAGCAGCAGCGCGACCAGTTCCTCGTCGGGCGGATTGTAGGCGGCGACCGATCCGATCGTCACCGCGCGAGGAGCCTCGCTTTGCCGGAGCATGGGGTGGAGCAAGATCAGCGTCGCGACCGCGCCGAAATAGTTGACCGACAGCGTATCCGCGCCGCGATCGATCACGCCCGCGCAGACATGCAGTTCGTCGATCCGCCCGCCGGACAGCCGCGCCGCTTCATGGCGCAGACCCTCACGCCCTGCCTCAACGCGAAGATCGGCGGAAATCTTGACGCCTGTGAGATCCGCCCCGATCACCCGTCGTCCGGCGGCGCGCAGCCGCGCGGCGATGGCGGCGCCGATCCCCGACGCCGCGCCGGTGACGAGAGCGGTGCGGGTCAGACCAGCTCCTTGAGCTTGAACTTGAGCACCTTGCCCGATGCGTTCATCGGCAGCTCGTCCACGAAGGTCACGCCGCGCGGTACCTTGTAGTTGGCGAGGTTCTGCTTGCTCCAGGCGATCACCTCGGCCTCGCTCAGCGACGATCCGGCGGCGCGGACGATGAAGGCGTGGCCCACCTCGCCCAGCCGCTGGTCCGGCACGCCGACGATCGAGCAATAATGCAGGCCGGGCAGCTGGCTCATCTGCCGCTCGATCTCGGCCGGATACACGTTGAAGCCGCCGACGATGTACATGTCCTTCATGCGATCGGTGATGCGCAGATAGCCGTCCTCGGTCAGCGCGCCGACGTCGCCCGAATGCAGCCAGCCATCGGCATCGAGGGTAGAGCGCGTAGCCTCCGCATTGTCGAGATATTCGATCAGCAGCTTGTCGTCGCGGATCAGCACCTCGCCCGCCTCGCCCACGGGCATGGCGTGGCCGTCGGGGCCGACGATCTTGATCTCGGTGCCGGGAATCGGGCAGCCGACCGTGTGGAACAGCCGCTCGACATCGTCGCCGTCCTGCGTGTGCGTGGCGGAGCCGGCGCATTCGGTCATGCCGTAGCCGGTCGAGATCACCGGAATGTTCATGTCGCGCTTCAGCCGCCGCATCAGCTCGATCGGCACGGTGGTGGAGCCGGTGCTGAGATAGCGCAGGCTGGACGTGTCCCAATCCTGCCGGTTGGGATGGGCATGCGCCTCCAGCCAGACGGTCGGCGGAGCGGGCATCACGGTGATGCGGTTGTCGGCGATCAGCGAGAGGATCGATTCCGCATCATAGGTTTCCGGCCAGTAGATCGAGGCGCCGGTCAGCAGACCCGCCACCCAGCCCGCTTTGTAGGAGGCGTTGTGCGAGAAGGGGCCGAAGCAGCAATAGCGGTCGTCAGCACCCAGCCGCGAGATATATTGCCAAGCCCGCCCGCCGCCGATCGAGCGGCGATGATCGAACACCGCGCCCTTGGGCAGGCCGGTGGTGCCGGACGTGAACATGATGTCGGCGATATCGTATTCGGTGACGTTCGCGGCGCGCTCCGCGAACAGCGCATCGTCGGCCTGCGCGCCGAGCTGCAGGAAACGTTCGAAGCTTTCGTCGCCGTTCTTCGCGCCGCGCAGAACGATCGTCCTGCGCAGATTCGGCATGGCCTGATCGCGCAGCATGTCCGGATAATAGCGGCCGAGGAAATCGCCCACAGACACCAGGAAGCGCACGTCGGCACGGCGCACCACGTCAGCGACCTCGCCGCCGCGCAGGCGGGTGTT
>Ga0105237_10003262_pt1 | contig 19395 bp, 19 predicted proteins | sample KBSC24metaG_FD_81520 | JGI IMG/M metagenome (GOLD analysis project Ga0105237, IMG submission 81520) | Corn rhizosphere microbial communities from Kellogg Biological Station, Michigan, USA - KBS C2-4 metaG | ecosystem: Host-associated > Plants > Roots > Rhizosphere > Soil | place: Michigan, USA... | reverse complement strand
GAGCAAAAAGCTCTCAACCCGTGTAGACTTGACTCCGATGGTGGACCTGGGATTTCTCCTGATCACGTTCTTCATCTTTACCACAACCATGAGCCAGCCGACGGCCATGAAGCTCAACCTGCCGAAGGATACTGACAAGCCCGACGAGCAGAACAAGCTGAAAGAGTCTGCTGCCTTGACGGTGATGCCTTCCAAGAGCGATATGGTGTATTATTACGAAGGTTTGGATCCTTCCAAGCTGCAGTCTTCCACTTTCAAGAAGAATGCTATCCGGGACATCATCCTGGACAAAAAGAGAAGGACGGATCCCAAGGACTTCATGGTGATCATCAAGCCTACCAAGGACGCTACCTATAAAAATACGGTGGACATCCTGGACGAGATGAAGATCGACGATGTCAAGCGCTATGCCCTGGTAGATATCACCCCGGACGAGTATAAGTTCGTGGCCCTTACCGAGCAGGCCAATGGAATTAAATAATTTGGGAAATCCGTATGGATTTTTTCCCAATCGGAATCTAATATGACGGGCGTGGGCCCTAAAATAAACCATTCACAATGGAAGTCAATAAAATACTAAACGCCGACATCCTCGATATTATCTTTGAGGGTAGGAATAAGGAGTACGGCGCGTATGACTTGCGCAAGACCTACAACAGGCGCCTGATCAAAGCTATGGTCGGGATGGCTGCTATCCTGGTATTGCTCTTTGTTGGCTACTTTATATCCAATCTGGATTCAGGTGGCAAGAAGCAGGTAGTACAGGTACAGGACGTAGATCTGGCCGAAGTCAAAGAAGAAAAGAAAAATGAACCACCCCCTCCCCCTCCTCCAAAGGTGGAGCCTCCCAAGGTGGAAATTGCCAAGTTCACGCCTCCTAAGATCGTGAAAGACAATGAAGTAAAAGAAGACGAAAAACCCCCGGAACAAGAGAAGCTGGAGGATACCAAGATCGGTACTGTAAACCAGGAAGGTATTAAGGATGAAGGGATTACAGCTCCTCCCGTATCTGACGCCGGCAAGGGTGTGGTAGAAGCTCCCAAAAAGGACGATGAAGACTATGACAAGACCTTTACGAAGGTGGAGATCGAGTCTGAATATCCTGGTGGCCCTGCCGCCTGGCTGCGCTATCTGAACAAGAACTTCCGCTACCCCGACGAAGCGGTGAACAATGAAATTCAAGGTACTGTAGTAGTACAGTTCATCGTGGACAAGGAAGGTAACGTGAGTGATGTACAGGCTATCAGCGGTCCCTCGGAAGGTGGTCTTCGGGATGAAGCCATCCGGGTAATCAAGAAGAGTGGTAAATGGACGCCTGCGGTGCAGAACGGTCGCCAGGTTAAATCCTACAAGAAACAGCCCATCGTATTCAAGCTTGAGTCTCAATAGACGAATACGCTGAATAAACAGTTTAGATCCCCTTCTTATGGAGGGGATTTTTTTATTCCTTAGGCGGGCTGGTCTGTGACCTGCCGGGTGGCCGGGACCTGCCTATGCGGCGACCGATTTTTTCTTTAGCACAGGGTAGAAGGCATACCCTATCAAAAGGCCACTGATAAGTCCTCCTATATGGCCCGCATTGTCGATAGCGCCGAGGGCGCCAATCGTCAGGCCGAATGCCAGGTTATACACTATAAACAGGCCAATGCTTCTAAATAAAGGGCCTCTTTTCTCCTTATGTATCAGATTGGTGGTCAGCATGGCAAGGAATACGCCATACATGCCGAAAATGGCTCCCGAGGCGCCGACGCTGACTACAATATCATGCCAGTACAGACTCGTTGCGCTGGCTAGCACCCCTGTCAGCAGATAGGCTATCGTAAACTTCCAACGTCCCAGATGGGGCTCCAATAACAACCCGATGTAGAAGAAGGCGTACATATTGAACGCGAGGTGGAGGATGCCGGCATGCAGAAAGGTGGAAGTGAGCATCCGCCACCACTGGCCACCCAGCGTATATGGCGTATAATCGGCGCCCCACTGGACGAGGCTTTCGCTGTCCGGCTGAAGACCGTTCACGCCTGACAGGACCATGATCACAAAGACGAGTATGTTAAGGTCGATGATCAGCGGGGTGATAAAATAATTCTTACGCGGGATAAAAAACCCGGCAATGCCATCCCAGTTTTCCCGCGAGGTGGGAGGAGCCTGGTCCAGCACACTGTGTTCCGGAGGAGCCATATGTTCCTTGTTTTTTTCATATCCTAAGGTCAGCTGTTCGGGCGTAAAAGACTTACGTCCCTCTTCCAGGCTGGCAGCAAACGCGTGTATGGTAGCGCTTTTTCTCTTGTCGCCGCGGGCAGGAAATTCCGCTGTGGTCTGTGATGAAGCAGCAGGCATCTTGACACCCGTGGGCCGGCTTTTAATATGGGCAAGACCATTGCTGATATGTAAGATGACCTTATCCCGTGATACAAAAGGCTCTTCACTGGTGTTGGCTATAAGGCCGCTGGAATTGATAAAGTAAATTCCCCAGCCCAGCTTTGATGCGGTGTCTGCGGCAAGTATAATAAATTGTTCGGGGGTAAGATCTTTCAGTGGTATGTCTATCGATTGACGGGAATTGAAGCCAAAGGCCATGGATCATTATATTTCGTGAAAAGTAATGAAATAAATTCGTTCAGCCGGTGTTTTGTCCACTCCGACCAGAAAGTCAATGTCCGGGACGGGGTCTGCTACTAGATTCGTGGCATGAAAAAACAATCTGGCATTTTGTTGATCATCTTCAGCCTATTACTTGTATTTACAATGGTATTGCATCCAATGGGCGGCTCCGTGGAGTATTTGATCCATATTCGGAATGTCATACTTGTTACACATATAATTGCTATAGCGTCCCTGCCGATGGGCTGGGTTGGTTTTTGGGGATTGACCAGAGCCATTGGATCAGACCGCATATTGTCCTTACTGGCATTTGCCATGGCCTCCATAGGCGTATTTGCGGCACTGATAGCTGCAACCACCAACGGACTGATATTACCCATTTATCTGGATAATCTCAAGGACTTGTCCGTTGCAAGGATCGAGTCTATCAAACCCATCCTGCACTATGGGGCGGCTATCAATCATGCCTTTGACTATATCTATACCTTTTCTTTTTGTGGGGCCATTACATGCTGGTGTATCAGCATCCTTTCTACCCGTTGCCTGCCGAAATGGCTGGCATGGACGGGTATTGTCCTATCCTGTGTTATCCTATTTGTATTTGCGTTTGGCATCACCCAACAGGATTTGTCCGGCTTAAGATGGTTTATTACAGGGATCGTCATTTGGACGGTGTCGGCTGGATATGCATTATCCCGATTTGAGAATGTTGAATAAATTTTTATGGAATAAGGTCTGCGCTGCGTCTTATAAACAATGTCCTTTCCAGGGCGCCTGCCTGGGGTGTACTCGCATCCTGTCCTCTGTCTGCGTATGTATATAATGGTTAGTTTTATTTATGAAATCCAACTGCCTGCGCATCTCATAAGAAACTTCACAACATGGAGATAAAAAACATTATGGATGCCGACATCCTCGATATCATTTTCGAGGGTCGCAATAAGGATTATGGCGCATATGATCTGCGCAAATCCTACAACCGGCGGTTGATCAAGGCCCTTATGAGCACGGCGCTCATTCTCTTGTTGCTTTTCATCGGCTATTTTTTGTCTGGTATGACGCCACGCACGGAGAAGAAGGCGTTGTATGTCACGGACACTGATCTGAGTGCGTTGAAGCAACAAAAGCCCGATGTCCCCGAACCGACGCCGCCCAAGCCCAAGGTGCCGGAAAAGATCGAGATGAAGCAGTTCACTCCACCCAAGCTGGTGAAAGAGGATCCTCCGCAGGATGAAAAGCCACCGGAGCAGACGGAGCTGGATGACACTAAGATCGCTACGGTGAACCAGGCTGGTCTTAAAGACGATGGAATTATTGCGCCGCCTGTATCTGATGCGGGTAAGGGTGTAGTGGAAGCTCCCAAAAAAGAGGAGGATGATGCTGACAAGATCTTCACCAAGGTAGAGATCGAATCAAGCTATCCGGGCGGTGATGGTGCGTGGGCGCGCTTCCTGAACAAGAATCTGCATTATCCCGATGAGGCTTTGAACAATAATATTGAGGGGACTGTGATGGTGCAGTTTGTCGTGGATCAGGAGGGGAATGTGAGTGATGTACAGGCCGTCGGCGGTCCTACGGACGGGGGCTTGCGTGAAGAGGCTATCCGTGTGATCAAGAAGAGTGGTAAATGGACGGCTGCAGTACAAAATGGGCATAAGGTAAAGTCGTATAAGCGGCAGCCTGTTGGGTTTAAGACGGGGGAGTAATAAATTTTTTCATTCGGCCATCGATCATCAGCGGCCAGGCTCTTTAGTCTGGCTGTTGTCATTTGTGGAACCTTTGGATCGGGCCAGTCATCTATATTGGTCCGGATCCTGTCGGGGAGGCCAGGTCCTCTAAAAGGTGCTGCAAGGTTCTCCGACCTATATCCGCATGGCGCGGCTCGTTGATCATACCAGTGTCCAACAGTAGCACTGCAAAGAGAATGGCCCATCCGCGTGCGCGCTGCCAGGTGGGTTCTAAAATATGGGGGAGCTCCGCCATGACTGTTTGGCGGGCCGCCTGATCCGGGAAAAGCATCCAGATCGAGGCCAGGTCTGTGGCCCGGTCGCCCATACTGATGTCCCCCCAGTCGATGACAGCCGTGATCTTTCCTTCATGGACAAGGATGTTCCGGGAATGCAGATCGCCATGTATCCAGGTCCTGTCGACATCGATGGGAGTCTCGATGCTTTTATACCATTGCTGCCGGATGGCTTGCGTGATCAGGTCTGTCTTCGCTTCTACTCTTTTTAGGCGTTCTTCCAAAGCTGATGCTCGTTCGGCCAGCGGAATACCCCTGAATGGGTTGACCGGGGCCTCCGGTGGGGCTGGTCTATGTAGAGCTTTCAGGAAGGCTGCAAATATAGGGGCCTGATCAATTGACGGAGGGTGCTGATCTGCGGGTATACCTGGAAACCAGGGCAGGATACTCCATTGCCAGGGGTATTGTTTATTTGGCATGCCTGTCCGATGTGGGGCTGGTATAGGGAGGGGCAGGTGCCCGGACAGGCTGGGCAGCCATTTTTGTTCGCGGGCGATAAGGGCGGCGGATGCCTGGCGTCGTGGCAGTCTTATGACCATGTCGTGCCCCAACCGGAACATAACGTTGTCCCAGCCGTGCTGTTCGAAGGTCAATGGCAGATCAGCCAGATCCGGATGCTGTTCCGTGAGCAGGCGATGGATCAGTTCCCCGTCGATATTTATTTCGGCCGGAGGCGTACCGGAAGGATGGGCGCCCTGGCCGCCCTGGGAATGTGTCATGATGGGACAAAATTGAGACATTTTCATCCAACTGAGACATTTCGGTCCATCGGATAAGACATTCCCGTCCAACTGATAGGGCATTTCCCTCCCATTGGACAAGCGCGGGCCAATATCGTACCTTTGCGCCATGTTAGGAAAATTAGCTGGATGGGACGATACCATTGTAGCCCTGGCGACGCCGCCGGGGATAGGCGCTATTGGGGTGATCCGGGTGAGCGGCCCCGATTGTTTTAGGATCGTTGGGAGGCTTTTCCATTCCAAAGACCTGGCGATTCAACCCTCTCATACCCTGCATGTAGGGGTTTTGAAAGAAGGACATGAGGTATTGGATGAGGTGGTGATCTCCCTGTATCGAGGCCCGCGTTCCTATACCGGCGAGGATGTAATAGAAGTATCTTGTCACGGCTCCCCGTATGTGTTGGAACGCGTGATGCAGGCTATTCTCCGTCAAGGGGCGCGGTTGGCCAGGGCAGGGGAGTTTACCCAGCGGGCTTTTTTAAAGGGGAAGCTGGACCTTACACAGGCCGAGGCTGTTGCTGATCTCATCGCCAGCAATACCGCAGCTTCGGCGCGGACTGCGCTGCATACAATCCGGGGTGGTTTTTCACGTGCGCTGTCGGAATTGCGGGAGCAGCTGTTGCAGTTTTCGGCGCTGATAGAATTGGAGCTGGATTTTGCGATGGAGGATGTGGAGTTTGCTGATCGCGGGAAGTTTTATGCGTTGATATCTTCGGCTGAGCATATGACCGGGGAGCTGCTGCGGTCATTCAGGCTGGGGAATGTGATACGAAACGGGGTTTCGGTAGCTATTGTAGGGAAGCCTAATGCCGGTAAATCCACCCTGTTGAATACGCTGCTGAACGAGAACAGGGCTATTGTGTCTGAGATTGCGGGTACTACCCGTGATACGATCGAGGAGACGTTGAATATTGATGGGATCTTGTTTAGGCTGATCGATACGGCGGGTATACGACATCATACGATGGATGTGATCGAATCCATCGGGGTGGGGAAGAGTCTGGAGAAGATGCAGCAGGCGGATATTGTGGTCTATCTCTTCGATGTGATGGATGGGGTGGAGGAGGTGATGGGGGCTGTGTCGACCGTTCATGGTGGTGTCGGCGGGTTAGGTTCTTTGGGGGTTGAGGCTGCTGTCGGGGGCCGAGAAACCAGTTCGGGTGGGAATGAAGCTGTTGTCGGACCAGCGGCTAGCCGTACAGGTACCTACGAGAGCGGCGGGGAAACCACTTCAGGTCCTGTCGAGACGGGCAGCAACCAAGGCGTTAATGGAGGTAGTCCAGCGGTAGGCGATGCTCGAGGTTCCGAGCAGATTCGAACTGGACAGGTGGCAAACGGGTCAGGTGAAAGCCTGCCGTATGATAGACGGGACGTGCCTGCAACTGTCAAGCGTTTCCTCTGGGTGGGAAATAAGGTGGATGCGATGACAGAGGATGCGGTGCGGCGGAAGTTTCCTTTATTGCCGGATGCGATCTTTATATCCGCCAAGGAGGGGCGGCAGGTGGATCTGTTGAAGCAGCGGCTGGTGGACCAGGTGCTGCAGGGGAATACTCAGACAGAGGGGACGATCGTGACGAATGCGAGGCATTATCATGCGCTGCAACAGGTCTCCGAGTCATTGCAGGCGATACGAAAGGGGTTGGATGACGGGCTGCCGGGGGATTTGTTAGCGTTGGATATCAGGCATTGTTTGCATTATCTGGGAGAGATCACGGGGGAGATAACGAGTGAGGATAGGCTGGATTATATATTTAGTAAGTTTTGCATTGGGAAGTAGCGTTATAGACTGAAAATCAGGTGTTTTCACTCCTTCTAGTTGTTGATTTTATCCTTTTATTTGCCTTTATTTATGCTTTTTGTGGTGGTAATCTGGTTGCTAGTTTTGAAAGTAGTGACCACGGTGGGCAGAATAGGGTGAATGTGGGCAGAGGAACACGGGCGCGGATAGGGATGACCCGCTTTTCCTACGTTTCCTCTGTTTCCGATGGTCTCCCACAAATCTATTGGAACTTCCGGTCATGCCGCACCGCTATTGCGTACTTCCTTTTCCTCCTCAGTCATATAGGAATCATATACGCACGTATCTGTGGGCAATGCTATTAAGGCAGACCGTACTTCCCTGACTGGCTCGAGCAGAGGGAATGTGACCATATAAGCTCGCCATTTTCCTGGCTTACTGCTGCCTTGAAGCCTATCATAGATTATTACTCCTGTTTTTGGATCATACTTTTCGACATAAATAGTCGGTTCCATATGCGACTCAAGACTGGCAGCGTCACGTTGCCCTTTTGCACGGCCTGCCGCACCACCCTGAGCACCATCCTGGCGGCTTATCCACCGATAAGTAAATCGACAATTTCCATTTGCGTCAAGCCCATACTTTAAGACGCCTCCCGTTCGTCTGGGATGCCGAACTTCATCATTACGTCTCGCGATCCGAAAGCCCGTGGGGAGGTGAGGGAATAATTTTGCCCGAACTTGCGGTTGCTCAATATGGTCAAATAATCCAAGTCCATCTGCGTTGGTAAGAATAGGGCCAGTTCTTGGCTCTCCTTCTTTGCTGCGACGTACACCTTTAAGATTTAGAGTACCTTCCGGTAAAGCTTCTTCAACTAATTTATCTATCATTTCAAAATATTGCTTTACTTTAATATCATCTAAATCTCGTGTTAACTTTACCATAGAAGTTGGCGCTCCCCGACGAAATCCACCAACTGCAACACTATGTCTACTTGTTTTATGTACATATCCCCCGCTCGTAGCAACATATGCGTCCACTATGCCGATATTTTGATCAGACAGAACGACCGTGGAACTCTTCCCGTAGCCACACGCCCGACCTAATAAACCCTGTAACAAAGCATTTAAGTCGCTTGCCTTTTGGCTAAAGTCCATAAAAAACCGTACATCGACAGGAAATGCATCTGCCATTCTTGCACGGCTCGTCACAAGGATTAAATATGGAAGATTTTTGAATCGCCGCTGGGCTATAATCCTTTTGATAGATGCGCCTGTGGCCCCACCCCCATAGTAGAGGAGGACTTCAATGCGATTGCTGCTTAAACCAAGTCTTCCGATGAATTCTGCGGTTCTGCCATTGTTATTGAATGCCCGGATGCAGAGACCAACCGGATTTTCCGATCCATTATACAAATCAAGAACATTGTAAATCGTCTGTCTCAACGAATTAATAACTTGTTCTTGATACTCCTGCTGATCACCAGTAAATCCAATTTTCCGTGCAAATCGATCAAATGCCGAGGAAGATGCATAATAATTTGCCATGGACACATTTGCCAAAAATGGAACAGTAATTTGTTCAGCAAACTTGCTTTGGCCGATCGTTGTCGGAGGAGTAATTGTAATACCTGGCGAAATCTCCTCACCATTAAAGAAGTTAAAGCCTGAATATCTTGGACTTAAATATTGTTTGACTTCCCAGACCCTGTCAAGATCGTTCAGTTCAAAAGGCGTTGCAGAGAGACCAATGAACCAGTGAGTGTTTCTATCGGTCTCTAATACCTGTTCGATGCGATTAAACATCTGTGCAAGCACACAGGGGAATCGCTCAACACCCTCTTCACTGCTAACCAGGCGGTCACTTGCCCCATATTGCGGCTCATCAATTATCATAAGAGGCCGGTATCCTTGGGAGGTTGCCCATCGACATTTCTCCGCCACACTCTTGATGCCGAAGTCGCCACCTACACGGCGGTAGATTTCATCACCAAGCTGGGGCACGTTGAATACGTCATCTGCATCCGTCAGAATATGGTCTCGATAGGTTGCCAATGTTGGAGAAGCTGCAAATACAGCGTCCAAATGAGTCGGAGTATCTAGTGCAATAATTTCAATATCTCCGTAATAGTTCAGAAAGGCCTTAAGCTCAGATAGCGTCTGATCTTCATGATTTGTCTGATTACTAATAAGATAAAAAGGATATGCTCGGGTACCATCCAGTAAATACAGCACCGGGCCAGCCCACTGTAGCGCCAAGGATGTGGTCGTCTTGCCCGACTGCATTGCTCCCAATACGTGGCCACAATTATTAGGGTTAGTTAACAGCTTATTGAAGCAGTCTATTGCCGTCTTCAATTGTTCTATATGCACGATGCCAGTGTCATCCGGGCGCTGCATGAATCTAGCTACCCTCGTCGCAAATTGGTTATTTTGAATGCCATCTATGGTTTTTTGAGCATTCATCCGTACATTCAGGCCACTAAGATTGGCCCAATTGTTAAATTCGGTTGTAATTTGCTGTAGGTGAGCAATATACTGTCGCTTTCCTTCCTCGAATTGCTGCTGATTCATTATCGTAGTTTTATTTTCGCAACTCGAATTTAAGAACGATAATTAAAATGCAAAAATAATGATGCAGTGTGCTGCACTCTGCTGCATTTTACATAAAAGTGCTGCATATTGCATACCTTTGCTGCGGATGCAAAAACTTAAAAAAAGCGAAAAACGCTTAACGGTCAATTTAACGGAAGAGTCCTTTCGTCTTTTGAAAGAATTGTCAGTCGACCAAGACCGTAGTTTATCCTGGTTGGTCAGTCAGGCAATTGACCTTTACCTTAAAAGCGAAGGGAAAAAGGCGAATGCAAAAGGTGAGTAGTTCTGATCATTATGGATACGTTGACTCCCAAAGAGCGAAGCACCCGAATGGGGCTAATTAAGAATAAGAATACAGTGCCCGAATTAAAGATTCGGAGGCTGGTGTTTCGACTTGGCTACAGATATAGACTCCATGATAACGCTCTTCCGGGAAAACCCGATTTAGTTTTTAAGGCCAGACGTAAAGTGATCTTTATCCACGGATGCTTTTGGCACCGCCACAAATGTAGCATGGGTAGACTTCCAAAATCCAAAACAGATTTTTGGCTACCGAAGTTGGAACAAAATCGGCTACGTGATTTAGACAACCTCAAGAGGTTAGAGGAGTTAGGTTGGTCTACATTGACCATATGGGAATGTCAATTAAATGAAGACAACCTTGAAGAACGAATAAAGAAATTTCTCGATGAATAGTATAGAGCTTTTTGCTGGCTGTGGAGGTCTGGCCCTTGGTATATCCGAGGCTGGATTTAAACACCAGTTAGTTGTAGAGATTAACGATCATGCTTGTACCACATTGGATTTGAACAAAAATCGTAAAGTTAAGCATGTAGCCGATTGGCCTATACTTAAAGATGACGTTCGCAACATTGACTATGCATCCATATGCACCACGTCTATTGATTTGATATCTGGCGGCCCGCCGTGTCAACCATTTTCAATCGGAGGATCACATAAAGGACCTAAGGACAAGCGTAACATGTGGCCGGAAGCGATTCGTTGTGTAAGAGAAGTTCGCCCCAAGGGTTTTATATTTGAGAATGTAAAGGGATTGCTGAGGCCAGCATTTGCACGCTATTTACGTTATTTAACCTTTCAGCTTTCATATCCAGAATTAACTATAATGGAAAATGAAACACATGCAAAGCATTTCTCTCGATTAATCAAGTATCAAAAACAAGGAGGGCTTGCGGAGTATTCGGTGTTTATTAATGACATTAACACTGCCGATTACGGTGCTGCACAAAAGCGAAATAGAGCCTTAATTATCGGAATTAGAAAAGAATATGCGGACAAATTCTCTTTTCCGGCAAAAACTCATTCACGGGAAGCACTAGTTTGGTCAAAGTATAAAACAGGGGAGTATTGGAACAAACACAATTTTCCCAGGAAGAATAGAAATAATATATCAGTGGAAGATAAACGGATACTCGATAAACTAGAAACCAAAGGCGCTCCGGTCGGAGAACCATGGATAACAGTGCGCGATGTCATAGGAGATCTTCCTTCTCCATTGTCAAAATGTGAGCAAATCGTCAATCATGAATACCATCCAGGCGCTCGAATTTATGTCGGTCATACGGGAAGTATATTGGACGAGCCCGCGAAGGCATTAAAGGCGGGCGATCATGGAGTCCCTGGAGGTGAAAATATCTTAGTTCAACAAAACGGGCGGGTAAGATATTTTACGATTAGAGAGATGGCACGACTGCAAGGACTCCCAGATGAATATGAGATTACCGGTGCTTGGGTCAATTCGATAAAACAATTGGGGAATGCCGTGCCAATGCAAATTGGAGCTTTTTTTGGAAAGGCGATGCTGAAAGTTATTAATCCAATCACTTCAAAGGATACATAGTTATGTATACTTTCATTGATCTGGTGATCGAACAACTACATATGTAAATAGCCGACTTACACATGCTTTCATGCTAGGAAAGTTGAAGAAAGCATATTTGACAGAATTTTTAAAGGCGCCCCTGCATATATATAGATGACCACCCATACTCTGTAATGATAAAATGATCATACAATTTTACATCAATTAGGTTGAGTGCCGCCTTTACCTTCTTTGTTGATTCTATATCGGCAATACTGGGTGTTAAATTCCCAGAGGGATGGTTGTGAGCAAGGATGACGGAATAAGCGAGGGAATGAAGCGCGAGTGTAACAACCAACTGTACATCAATTAGGCAACCTACTCTGGTACCAGTACAAATTACCCTGTAGCCAATTACTTTATTCCGACTATTTAAAAAGAATGCCATAACCTGTTCCTGCAAGTTGATAAGCTCTTTATTCCATGCGGAACGGACAAAGGATCCAGCTTTTGAGATCGTATTCAATAGAGCATCGCTTTTAACACCCGGTTTATAATGGATGGACAGTTCAGATGCGGTCCAGTCTCCTTGAAGTTGTAGGAGTCTTTGCTTTTTGGACGCCATATATGGGAAGATTAGACCGGGACACGGTCAGATGGTGAAATTATTGTTTATTCTTGTTCTCGATTTGATTGAGGACGAAAGCAGCTTCTATTAGTTCCTCAAGCCGTCTGCACCGATACAAAAGGCTAGCTCGATCTTCAGGATTGCTGTATTGGTCATTATCAGAAGTGATGGCTGCCTCAAACCAATTCCATAAGATGTCACGGAGCGGCATGTGGCGAGTGGTCAGCATCTTCCGGAGGCTCTGTCCGTTGTGGACACTGATTTCAACAGTGCCCTAGGCATCGTGGATACATTGAACTACCATTTGCAAAAAGACCTATAGCAGGCTTGAAAATTCGTCCAAGAGCTCGAAGCTGAAGGCGCAACCCAGGGCACTTTATGATGCCTTGCCGGAGGAGTTTTCAAGGCAAGAATACAATGGCATTGCCGAAAAACTGAAGATCAAATACAAGACGGCGGAACGTTATCTCGAAGTCCTTTTCAGGGAAAAACTGCTGGAGCGATACGAGCAGGGGGAATACCGGAAATTGTAAACCCCCGGTTTCCTCCGTTTCCCACAAATCCCCTGTTTCCTCAAGACAGGGGATTTTTTATGCCTGTCCAGATGGCGGGGTGTCGATAAAAAGTTTTTTGTGTTATAGCGCAATGCTTTACATTTGATATGGTCGTATTAGACCACGACTACCCCATAAGCCATGCTTTTGTCAGCCTATAGCGGCCTGATACGCCATTTGCCGTACCTCGACCAGGCCTTCGAGACGAAGAAAGAGACTTGGTATCGGGAGCAGTATCAGGAGCACCCGGAATTTAATCAATTCCTAAAGGAGACGTTTTCCAATGATGATGTCGCCAACTTTTCCCGGCAAGACCTATTTAACAGGGTGGGCGGAGACGTTAAGGCGGCCGTCTTTTCTATCATCTTTTGGGGATACCCGCGGAATATGCGAGGGAATACGTTTGAATCCATCTTAAAAACACTCCCGGATATTGAAAAGATACTTTCAGGCAACCGGATATTAGATACTGTTCACTATACTGCAATCTGCCAACGGCTTAAAGGATCGGGGATTGGGTTGAGTACGTTAACCAAGTTCCTGTATTTCTTTGGCTTCACCCTGGAAGGATACCGGTGTTTAATATTGGACAGCCGGATCGTAGATGTGCTCAATGCGAGAACATTTGCCGAGCTGACGATGCCGGGCTATATAACGGAATACAACAAGGAGAGAGCATATTCAATTTATCTCCAACTAATGCATCGGCTATCGGAAAAAAACGGCTATCCAGTAGATCAGTTGGAATTATTCCTGTTTCAGTTTGGGCGAAATCTGAAGGCCGCCATCGCATAAGCAAGTCCAATAATTCTACCGGGAATCGTTGTATTATCTCGCATGAGGGAGGATGTTTATGCAAACAAAAACCCAAATAAATGCACATGAAAACCTTAAACACGACACGTACCCATGACCGAAAATCTAGCTCCATTCTGTTACTTCTGCCAATGCTTGCCATCTATTTTTCCAGTTGTTCAGCTGGAGCCCCCAACAGACTTGTTGGACATACTTACAAAATTGTGCCAGTGAATTCAGTATTTAAGATGAAACTGAGCATGAGTATGGCGACCATCGAGCATGAGTATACATCCAACCACGAGGTGCTGATCACAACCTATATCGGAAAGAAGGCGACCAAGAAGGAAAGCATGGCTTATTCGCTCGATGACTCAATCTACAAGTTGGATAACGAACGATATGATGTTTCGTTTGCCGGGGATACGGCTGTATTCGCGGTGAACGGGGATGTACTGTTCGGACTGGTGCCAGTGAAATAGGTTTTGGCACTGAAGGTGAAGAAATAGCGGTTATTGCAGGATGAAAGTGTCTTGTAATATTCGCTTCCTTTTAATAGATTTGGAAAATATAAGCACCTTTATCATGGACATGGCAAATAGAACGGTTGAATCTATTGCTTTTCACTCTGTTCGAAGTTTGATAGCTGATAAGGTAAAAAATAATATTTTGTTGTCTTTTCTTTACATTTGAATATCCCGACTTTAACATTGGGGATAAGTGCAATCCATTTAGTTATGAGCGTAAAAACAAAATATTTTCAAAATTGCTTAGGAGTATTCCAAGGGGGGGGCGTTAAGGCAATTGCATTTGCAGGCGCTTATGAGGAAGCTATTCGCCGGGGGGTCTTCTTTTCTCAACTGATTGGAACTTCAGCAGGGTCTATAATTGCTGTCTTGATTGGTGCGGGAGCGACTCCCGATCAATTAAACGAAATTCTTGGACGATTAGACTTTGAACTTTTTTTGTCTCCCCCAGTAGAACTTAAGAATGTGAAATATGACAAAAGAATTGGATTATTCCCTAATTGGTTGCATCCTGATCTCAAGACCATAAAAAAATATGTCCGCTACCTAGGGGAGTATAATGCCTCATACATTAGTGTTTGGTTGGATGATGAGCTTAGGAAGTTGTTAGGTAGAGGTTCACCAGTTAGGTTTAAAGACTTGTATATCCCGACATCAGTTGTGACAACTGATATAAAGAATAAAAGGGTTAAAGTTTGGGATGGAGATAATGATGCTGAAGCGGAAGTCGCCTTAGCTGTTCAAACTTCATGCTCGATCCCATTTTATTTTCAACCTTATGACATGCAATTTGTTGATGGTGGATTATTGAGCAATCTTCCGTCATTTAAATTGCGACCAGGAACCATATTTGATAAGATACTTGCCTTCTCATTTTCGAATGAAACTGGACAAATGGATATTGATGGATTAAAGACGTACTTCAGAAACGTTATGGAAGCAGCGATAGACGGTGCCGTTGATTTGCAGCTACAAATGCAAAGCAATATTCATTTAATAAGAATTAATACTGGAGAAATCCAGTCGACAGATTTTGACAAAATAGAAGAACAAAAAAAGAAATTTCTTTTGGAGAATGGGAAAAAGGCGGCAAAGAAATTTTTTGATGGAGAAGATCATAACATTCAAGAGGTTCCAAAAAAAGAGGATGTTGCTAAAGATATTTTTGAAACATTTAATTTTTTGGTGAGAACACAATATAATTTGCCTGCGGAAGTATTGGTTTGCCATGATCTTACTAATTGGGTGTACTCATTGTTTCCGACTTTGCTAAAGTGGAAGAATGCAAATGCCTCAGTGTTTGTATTGTTGAAGAAGAATACGGAAAATGAAGAAGATAGGGCATATAAGATTCGGCTTTTGCGGAGTTTAGGTTTTGGAGTACAAGAAACGATCGAAATCCCATTTAAAGGGTTCCTTTTCGACAGCAGCAGCTCATATGCGTCAGCCGTTGTATTAAATGAAAATGATTTAAGCAAAGCCAATTCAAAATTTTACACCGTGGAAGACTTTTCCGCGATCAAAGTATTGGCTGAAAGGTTTAAACAGCTAATTGGTTCAACCGAGCGGGAGCCAAGCAAAATTGAGGTTAAGGAAATTGACCAGGAAAAGCTATTCAATTTATTAAGAAAAGTAAAACAATATTCAGGTGTATCAACTAGATTTGAGATTAAAAGAGTGAATGTTGGCGACCTTACTTTTTTGACTAAGTTCAACAAAGGCTACAAGTTTCGGCAAGTCGAAACAATTTTTGAAATATATAAAGAATGGGGTATTGAATTGTTTAAACCTGCAGAGTTGAAGTTTGGTAATGGGTTATCCTCTATAATAACACCACCAATTATTGAGGAATATGAGGACGGCACACAAATAGTAATTGAAGGAAATGCAAGACTGACATACGGATTTAAAAATGGTAATCATGATCTGTATTGCGTAGTGGTGAAAAATATCGCCGGCACGATTCCCAGTGACGGCAGATTCAATGCACATCAGATACTAATTACAGATCTGGATAAAACGGGAAAGGAAAGGTATCTTAACTTCAAGGGCGATCAGTTCAGGCGTATAGAAGCAGAGGTTCACAATGTTAAAACTAGTTTGATATGAAATTTGACAAAAAGAATACGTGCGATTTGGTAAATTATATTGTGAAAAATTGCGACAATATCAAAGGGATTTACATTCATTCATATCCAGATGCACAGCAATTGCAAGAGCGAATTTCGTTTAATAAATTGGAACGAAGGCACTATACAAATGCCTTGAAGTTGAGAGATGAGCACAATGTTCCGTTTTGGGATGCATTGATGTTATCATTTTATAATAAAAAGGAGTTCTCTTCTGAAATATTGAACAATGTGTTGACTACTCATGCGAAGAGAATTTTGGAAAATATGGCCCGAGAAGATATACTTAACGGCAAGCTTGCAAAATTTAGCAAGAGTGCGGACAATTATGCAATTAATTCGAGGGTAGAGACTTATGATAATAAAGTGCGGCACCTACTCCTGTTGGACTTTCATATTCCAGTAAGTGAAGGAAATCAGGAAGTGGTAGAGATAGTTTTAAAAAACCTTGAGGTTGGGGCCGGCTTTTTGCTTGTAAGCGGCAAATCTTATCATTTTTTAGGGCGAGATTTGATTTCGCCTGCTGCTCTTACAAGATTCCTTGGCAAATGCCTCTTTTTTAGCCCTATTATAGATAAGTCATGGATCGGACACCAATTAATAGATAGATCTTGTTCGCTTAGATTTACAAAAAAGAATGGGGTATTTCCTGTTTTTCGCAAACTAATTGAATGCTGAAGGTTGTTGCTAATTTGATGCTAATTGGTTGGAAACGCCCTAGAATCGCGGGTTTTCATTTTCTGTATTGGGAAATGAGAATGCATGTGCTAAAGAGTAAATCCCATGTCAATAATCTTCGAGCCATCAAAAGATATTATCTCTACGTGTGATCTCATCGATAATGGGATCGCTCATTTTTTAAGGTCAATGAACAATGAGCATTTCGGAAGATACGAATATGAAGTTGAGTGTTTGGTAAATATTATACATTCGGTTAGAATCTTTGAAAGCATAATTGAGTTGGCTCGCAAAGACCTTGCATATATACAAAGTGCGCTTGTGTTATCAAGGAATATTTTTGAGACATTGATAAAAGTATCCTGGATACTACACCCTCCGGATATTTTTGAATGTGAAACCAGGTACGTTGCACAGCTTAATACAGAGTGTGAGTTTTGGAGAAAATGGGTAAAGGAATCTAAGAAATTAGGCGCCGATTCAGATAACTATCAAGACATACTGGAAGGGATTTCAAAATTTAAAGACGAATTATCAAAAATATTAGAAGACAAAGGATACTCCATTCCCAGACTTCCGAATGTACACGAAGCATTGCAATCATTAAATGCAGAAACTAAATATTTAAATTACATAATATTATCCCAATATACTCATGCTACGCATTATGCAGGTAAAATATATAGGAGAAATTTGGGCACTGAAAAGATTTTAAGTGAACGAGTGAGGCTGGATGATTGGAAATTTGTCTTTGCAGTATGTTGGCCTGTGTTTGAATTGGCGACTGAATTGTATATTTATCGAACAGAGGGTAAGGAAGAATTATATAGCATTGAATTTAAGGAAGCAGTCAGGAACAGTTTTCTCGGTATTGCATAATCCGTCAATTAAGTAAATAGACTATTTTTATGGTTTATGCCAAATCTATATATTATAGCAGGTTGCAATGGTGCTGGAAAAACTACGGCGAGTTTTACTATTTTGCCGGAAATGCTTAATTGTAAGGAATTTGTCAATGCAGACAGCATTGCGGCAGGTCTTTCGCCTTTCAATCCCGAAAGTGTCGCAATCGAGGCTGGCAGGCTAATGCTATTACGAATTCACGAGCTAATGAAGTCGGGAGTAGATTTTGCGTTCGAAACAACCCTGGCTACAAGGAGCTATGTTTCCTTGGTCAAAGCGGCTCAACAGGTTGGATATACGGTTACGCTTCTATTTATTTGGCTAGATTCTCCTGAGACAGCCACTCAACGAGTTGTTGACCGGGTCACGGAAGGTGGACATAATATTCCTGAGGATGTTATCGAGCGTCGGTATTACAGAGGTATTTTCAATCTTATCAATTTGTATATACCTATATGTGATAGTTGGATAGTTGTGAACAATAAGAATGTTGTGCCGGAGTTAGTAGCCAAAGGAGCTCATAATTGCGAAAATATGATTCAAAATCATTATATTTGGGATACAATTAATGGTCAAAGTACGGAACATGGAAACAAATAAATCAGAACTTGATAAATTATCAGATAAAATCCTACAAGGGATGACTGAAGCATCGCGTAAACTGGTTGAAAAAAGTGCAGCGAATGGGCGTTCCCTCGTTATTTCTGAAGACGGCGAGGTTAAGAGAGTTCCTGCAAAGGATTTGTTACCTAGGGTTTCCGGAAAAAGATAAATACATGTCACTAATCTGTGACTAAAATCCTTCAAACGCCCTAAAACCGGGCGTTTTCATTTTCTGTATTGGGAAGTAGGCAAAAAAATCTTGGTGTCATTTTCACCGTATTTTATGGGTAGAATTAATTCTTTATTTGCTGCTTGTAAATTTTGGGGGAATGAATGCGATTATAATGATGCCAAGCATCCAATCAGCTCGAATTGCGGTTACTTGCTTGTGACTTAAATCCACGAAACCGCCAAAAATGGAGGGGTTATCTTCGGCAGCGAGACTACTCGTTTTAGATTTAGATTTGATAACCAGCGCATTAACAATGTAAACAAATTTGCTTATATTTGTATTATGTTCGAAAGGTTTCAAAAATACAAAGGAATACATCCAGGCGCATTATCGACCGGGAACTTAAGAAACGCAACTTAAGCCAGCGTTCCTTTGCCCTTTCCCTTCCAGAGCACCCCCAAAGTTTCAATGCCATGATCAAGGGGAAGAGAAAACTGAATACGGCGTTGGCACTAAGAATTGAGCACGCCCTTGGTTTGGAAGAAGGTGCATTACTCATGCTTCAGATGTTTTATGATATCAAAGAAGAAAAACGCAAAGTCGCTTTAGCGAACCACCCGGACTTTTCAATCTTGAGAAAAATCCTTTTTTGGGATACAGACATTCATTCTATCGATTGGGACAGATACTATAAGGCTGTAATCGAGAGGGTATTTGAGAGAGGGGACGCATCCGAAAAGGAAGAAATAATCCGCTTCTATGGCTTTGAGAAGGTAAAGACTGTTATGGGAGAAGATGTTCTTGCCAATTAATCAATGTTATACCACGATGAACTTCAAATACGGAGGAATCTAATAGACTTCACAAAAGCGGATGAAGAATATG
>Ga0105237_10003261_pt1 | contig 19399 bp, 23 predicted proteins | sample KBSC24metaG_FD_81520 | JGI IMG/M metagenome (GOLD analysis project Ga0105237, IMG submission 81520) | Corn rhizosphere microbial communities from Kellogg Biological Station, Michigan, USA - KBS C2-4 metaG | ecosystem: Host-associated > Plants > Roots > Rhizosphere > Soil | place: Michigan, USA... | reverse complement strand
GTCGAGCGGTTGGTCCAAATCCGTAATCTGGCGATCGTCGAGGAGAACGAGGAAACCGTTGCCTTCGAACGCAGCGATGGCTTTTGTTAATTGCTTCTGCCAATCGAGTACGGGGCGGGCTTTGACTCCGTTGAGGATTCGTTCGGATTCCTCCGGCTGAACGAGCCCCTGGAACATTTCGCATTCCGCCTGGTTGAACCGTGCGACCTCCTGCTGGACGCGGAGTTGGATGATCTGGCGGAGCGTCGGGTTCGGGCTATCGAATTGAAATTTTCCCGCGCTGCGGCTCTCCCCGGCGGTGGTCTCATCGTGCAGGGCGAGAGTGAGCGGCATATCCATTACTACAATCGGCCGGTGCGGGCGAGATAATTATAGTTCCATGGGCGGCAGCATCACGCAAGCGATTCGTGAAAGCTATGACCGGGTGGCTGATGAGTATGCACGCCGAATCTACGACGAACTTCGGGACAAACCGCTGGATCGGGAGCTGCTCGATCGCTTTTCCGCTGTAATTGCGGGACGTGGCGAGGTGTGTGATGTGGGGTGTGGGCCGGGTCAGGTGGCCCGCTACCTGCGGGATGCGGGCACGGCAGTTTTCGGCCTGGATCTTTCTCCGGGGATGTTAGAGCAGGCACGCCGATTGAACCCTGACATCTCTTTTCGGGAAGGCAACATGATGTCTCTGGATCTTCCGAATGAGGCGATTGCCGGGATCACGGCGTTCTATGCGATTGTCAATATTCCTGAAGAGTCGCTGCCCTTGATTTTTCGCGAAATGCACCGGGTATACTGCGACCTGGCGGGTTATTGTTGCTTGCCTTTCATGCCGGCGACGAAATTCTTCATGAGTGTGAGTTGTGGGGGCGGCCTATCTCAATGGATTTCATTCTTTTTCAGCCGGGCGCGATCCGGCGTTATCTGGAGGCTGCAGGATTTTCGATTGAAGAGATCGTTGAGCGGGATCCTTATTCTCCTGATGTGGAGTATCAGAGCCGAAGGGCTTACATCTTTGCCAGGAAATGAGAGCCGGTTTGAGGATTATTGTGTAGGAGATCTACTACATATTTTGTGGAGTGTCTACGCCCGGGTCTGTATTCATGCGGCATAATTATTAACGAATGCTGAGGCTTACCTGGCAACAGGCGGCGGCTTGGCGCGTCCGGCGTCATCACCTCGATCAACGCGCGCCCGCGGGCAGCATGCTCGCGGTTTCCAGCCGCCTCTGTGGCTTGCATGCCCAGGTGATGTCGTCGGCCGAGCTGACCGCATGGGCCCGGATCGAGGACCTCGACCGACGGGCCGTTCAGCGCGCGCTTTGGGAAGACCGGACGCTGGTCAAAACGTGGGCCATGCGGGGAACGCTGCACCTGCTGCCTGCTAACGAATTGTCCCTCTGGCACGCGGCCCTCAGCACGAGCCGGCGGTATTTGAGGGCTGCGGCATGGCAGAAATATTTCGGGATTACTCTCGAGGAGCTTGATCGCCTGACGGAAGCCGTCGGAACCGCGCTCGATGGCTGCGTAATGACTCGCGAAGAGCTGGTGCAGGCGGTGGGGCGGCTTACCGGGTCTGCCGCGTTTGGCACAAAGCTCGCGCAGAGTTGGGGCACAATCCTGAAGCCGGCTGCGTTCGCCGGGCGCCTGTGTTTCGGGCCGAGCGTGGGCCAGCGCGTCAGGTTCACGCGTCCGGATACCTGGTTAGCCTCGGCGCCGGCGCCTGAAAATCCGCAAGCTGCGACGGCGGCCATCACGCGCCGCTATCTGGCGGCGTACGGTCCGGCCAGCTACCACGATCTGGCGCGCTGGTGGAGCGGCGGCGGTGTTGCCATCGCCCGGCAATGGATCGCCTCGCTGGGCGGCGAGGTGTCTCCAGTCGAGGTGGACGGTGCGCCGGCCTGGATGCTCGCTGCCGACGTTCGCGAGGCGCGCGAACTGCCACCTGACCGTTCGGTCCGCCTGTTGCCAGGCTTCGATCAGTACGTGGTGGCCGCATCGTGGCACGCCGAGCACCTGCTCCCGGGAGTTTTGCGAAGCCGCGTTTACCGGCCGCAGGGATGGATTTCGCCCGTCCTGCTGGTGAAGGGGCGCATGGATGGGATATGGCGCCACGAAATTAAGGGCAGCCGGGTCGAGGTTGTCATTGAGCCGTTCGTCAAGGCGCCGGTGTGGGTGCGCCGGGCGGCCGGAGAGGAAGCCGAGCGTCTGGCCGCTTTTCTCGGCTGCACTTTGAACCTCTCGTGGAAGAGTTGACGCTGGTCTTGCTCGCCCGCTCGCGGCATTACTTGTGAATTTGTGATTGGCTGCCCAGAAATGTTGAGTGTAGAGGCTGATGACATCAGATTGAAAAGGGGCTCTGTTAGACTCGTGGAAAAGGCGCCTCTCTGGCGCCGGAAAATCCCAAGGAGTATCTCTTTCTATGTCGAAACAAGAAGAGGCTGGTCTTATTCTCAAGTTATACGAATTGCGCCGCGAAGAGACTATGCGCAAGGCGCGCGACTGGTATTTTCGCGAATTCAGTCCCGAGTCGATGGAAGACTTTAATCATGCGATATTCGGTGAGCACAGCGGCCATTTGCGAATGGTCATCACCTATTGGGACATGGCGGCAGCGCTCGTCAACAACGGGGCTATCAGCCTGGAGCTCTTCAATGACAGCAACGGCGAGCATATCGGCGTGTTTTCGAAAATCGAGCCGCTACTCGGTGAGATTCGAGCTGCCTACGGACCGCAATTTGCCGCGAACTGTGAAAAGTTGATTGACGCGACGCCGGATGGCAGGAAGCGAGTGGCCGCAGCTCGCGAACGGATGAAAGCAATCCGAGCCACATTGCAAGAAAAACAGGCGAAGGCCGCGCAGCAGAGCTAGCCGATCGCCGGATTCGGACGGAGTTGTGATGGGAATGCCCGCGTTCGTAAAATATTGAACGCGGGCATTGAACAGATCCGAGAGCTTGAGCCAAAATTGGCTATCCCGCCGACTTCGCCATCACCAATTCCGCTGGACCGGGATATCCCAATGTCTTACGAATGCTGCCTACCGCTCCTACGTGGTAGGCCTCATGCCAAGACAGGAACATGATCGACTCCAGGGCTGTTTTTTCGCCGTGAGGCCCTTTCTCGGCGATCCTGCTCAGCGATTCTTCGGTCGCCGCTTCCATCGCGGCTTCGAGCTCGGCGTAAACCTGCTTCCATTGCCGTTGATAATCCGTCACATCCGGATAGTCGCTGCCGTCGGTTGCACCCGCGGCCGTATATTTCGCGGTGTAGGGATTCTCCTTCGCGACTCCTAGCAGTCCCATCACCTTGCACCGGTGATCGAGCATGTGGCCGACTTGCCAGGCGATCGATGGGCCTTCGCCCCGCCGGGTGCGCGCCCGTGCATCCTGGTCTTTCAGGTCGCCGAGACATAGCGACATTATAAAATTCGTCGTGCGGAAGCTCGCCGCAATTGGTTTCAGAATTGGTGTCATTTGCTTACTCCTGGACACAAGACGATTCAGCTTCCCGTGAAGATCCGGGCACGATCCGAAAATTCGCCGTGCAGATTTCTTTCTCGCAGCCGGATCCTTTCGTGCGGCTGGTTCGTTATGGTCATAAGTGGAATTGCTTATGGATGAAAACAGCGCATTGCCGGTATTGGCGAAGGCGCGCGCCGAATTTGAGAAACTCGTGAGCGAGATTCGCCCTGAACTCCATCGGTATTGCGCTCGCATGACCGGCTCGGTTGTCGATGGCGAGGACGTGGTTCAGGACACGCTCGCCAAGGCATTTTATCTGCTCCCGCAAACGGCGAGCATCGCCAACATACGGAGCTGGATCTTCCGCATCGCTCATAATAAAGCCGTCGATTACACGCGCAGCCACGCTCGCCGATTTGGAGAATCGCTCGATGAGCACCCCGATATTGCCGCCGATGCGGAGCCGATGGGAACTCAGGAGATGGCGAAAATGGGCCTGGCGCTGTTTATTAAGCTCACGCCGGCGCAACGGGGTGCGGTGATCTTGAAGGATGTTCTGGGGCACTCTCTGTCGGAGATTGCGGAGATTCTGGACGCGAGTGTTTCGTCGATCAAGGGCGCTCTGAATCGAGGACGCGCTTCACTCCGCAGGCTGGGTCGAGACGCTGGAGAGAGCGCTCCTCCGCTGGACCGTTCGGAAGCGAGTCTACTGGAGGGCTACGTCAAGCACTTTGCCGCGCGCGACTTCGATAAGCTTCGGGAACTGCTGGCGCAGGATGTCCGGCTCGACTTGGTTGGGACGTCGCAGGGCCGCGGTGCGAGCGAGGTGGGAGGATATTTTCATCGCTATGGCGGAGTTGAGGACTGGCGGGTTCAAGTGGGATCGGTGGAAGGGCGGCCGGCAATTTTGGTTTTCAACGCGCAGGAGCCCTCCGGGGCGCCTGTGTACTTCATGTTGATCGATTGGGTGAATGGCGAGGTGGCTCGCATTCGGGATTATCGCTATGCACGGTACGTGATGGCGGATGCGGAGGTTAGCGTTCAGGCTTGATGTTGCCGGGCCGAGAGCTTCAGTGGCTCTCCGGGCATTTCCGGGGGTATATTCTTTCGTATGGTGAAGCTCGATCATTTGACGCTTCCTGTACGTGATTACGCTGTGGCGCGAGATTGGTATGTAAATAATCTTAGCTTGTTGGCGGAATTTGAAATCGCGGAGCCTTGTGGCTGCCATGCAGGATAGCGGCGGGTTTACGTTGTTTCTTGAGCAGTCCACATCGCCGCCTTCGAATGCGGGTTGTGTACTTTACTTTCAAGTCGACAGTGTTGATGCAAGCTACGAACATCTGAGCCGGCAAGGGGTCCGATTCACGATTGCCCCAGCAAAGCAGTTTTGGGGTTACGGCGCCGAATTGACTGACCCGGATGGTTACCGGGTACGGCTTTGGGACGCTGTCTCGATGAACGCTAAGGGTTAGTAGTCTTCCGACGGGGAGTTTTTTAGCATCATGCATCAGATGTTTGATGCGGCACACTAAATTCATGAGGACGACCCTTGATATAGATGCCGATGTTCTGGCTGTCGCCAAGGATCTCGCGCAACAACGTGGCAAAACCACTGGGCAAATTCTTTCGGAATTGTCCCGGCTAGCTTTGGAGCCTAAAGCTGCGCTCAAGATTCGCAATGGCGTTCCTCTACTCTCACCGAAGCCGGGCGCCAAAGCGGCACATCTCACGCTGGTAAATCAGTTGCGTGATGACGAATGAGTGTGGCGCTGCTCGATGTGAACGTGGTGGTTGCGCTTTTCGATCCCGCACACGCGAATCACGAAGAAGCACATCGCTGGTTGGGCGAAATCGGCATCAGAACTGGGCGACATGTGCGCTGACGAAAAACGGGGTGGTTCGAGTCTTGAGCAGCCCGGCGTATCCGGTTGCGCTGCCGACTCCCGCCGAAGCCATGTCGCGCCTCCGGAAACTCTGCTCGGCCAAGGCCACGAGTGGTGGGACGACAATGTGTCTGTCCTGTTGGGCTGGCGGTGCGGCGCAAGGGCAGGCTAGCTACCTTTGACCGGTCTATTACGCTGAAAGCGGTCCAAGGCGCGGAATCACGGCATCTTGAGATATTAGGCGAGACGCGCTGAAGATCCTATTCATAAGGCCAGGCTGGTTTCGAGAATAATCCGCCATCTACCCAAATTGTCTGGCCGGTAATGAAGTCGGCTCCTGGCCCGGCTAGGAACGCTACCGTTTTTCCGATATCGGCCGGCACTCCTACTCGCCCCAACGGCGTCAGTTTTGCCCAGGTGCCTGCGTAGTCGCCGGCTTCGTGCTTTGTCCTCTCGATCTCGACAGCGCCCGGGGCGACGCAATTGACGGTGATGTTGTACTGTCCGAGTTCTGCGGCGGCGACCTTCGTGAACATCTCGATGCCGCCTTTGCTGGCCGTATAGTCCACCAGATGTGGAAACGCCACCTTGTTGCACCCTGATCCGATGTTCACGATCCGTCCGCCGCCGTGTTCTTTCATCAACCTTGCGGCGCGCTGGGAGCAGAGAAATGTACCTTTCAGATTCGTGTCGATCACCCGGTCCCACTCTGCTTCTTCCAGATCGAGCAATGCTTTCCACGTTTGCACGCCCGCGTTATTCACGAGCACGTCGATTTTGCCGAATTCCTGCAGCACCATGGAGAACATCGCATCGACTTCCGCCGACACTCCCACATTCGCTTGCACCGCGAACGCCTTCAGTCCGCGCGCTGTGATCTCGCTCACCGTGGCGGCGGCACCCGCGGCGTCGGAGTTGTAATTCACCGCCACGTGGCAGCCGGCGCGCGCCAACTCCAACGCGATTCCTTTGCCCACCCCTTTGCTCGCGCCGGTGACCAGCGCGGTTTTTCCAGCGAGTGGTAATGACATTTATTTGCGAGGTTTCCCTTCGACTATCAAATACGGCAAATATTGTAGACTCTCGCGCGAGTGGAAGAAACACTCGTGCGTCGGGGAAGGTTCGCGAATCGCCAGCCCTTCGCCCTTGCCGCCCGCCAGCATCTCCGCCAGCGATGGTTCCACGGTGATGGCCAGCCATCCGTCTTTCTTCGTTTCGATCTTAGCCGGGAGATACCGCAGGTTTTTCAGATCCAGTTTCGGCGCGCTTTCTTCATCCCATGGCTGTTGGAGCACAGCGATTTCCAGCCGCTCCGGCGCGGCACCTGACGCAACGTGGAGCAGCAGCGTCGCCTTCACCACCGCCCAATCCCTGGCCGGCGGAAATCCAAAATTCAGCAGCACTGCGTCGGGCAAGTGGAGCTGCGTGGCATGACCGCTCCAGTCCAATCCGCCCTTTTTCATCGGAATGGACGTATCGGCGGTACATTCCAGTACCGCGGTTTCCGCAAAAGCCGCGGGAACGAGCAGCGCGAAGATCGATAACCAGCGAATCAAACGCATTCGTAACAAAATTATACTTGTCCCACCAGGCAAATCGAAGGACACTAGTAGGTTGGTGAGGTAATCAACAGTTGAACGCTAGGCTGTCCGACGCAACACAGGTTTTTGAGCCGGCTGATCGGTGGACCATCGCCGATGCCTCCGAGCTATATGACGTAATGAGCTGGGGGAAAGGTTATTTTTCTGTCGCCGAAAACGGGCACATGCGGGTGCACCCCAACAAGGACCGCGTGCGCAGCATCGATCTGAAGGAATTGGTCGATAAGCTTGTGCTTCGTGGCATCCAGCCGCCCATCCTGCTCCGCTTCGGAGAGATTCTCAAACATCGCCTGGGGGAAATTCACGGCGCCTTTCAAGCCGCCATCGGCGAACATAGCTACCAGGGTAAGTACTGCTGCGTATTTCCTATCAAAGTGAATCAGCAGCGGCAGGTTGTCGAAGAGGTTTTCGAGTACGGAAAGCCGTACAAATTCGGTCTCGAAGCCGGATCGAAACCGGAGCTGATGGCCGTGATGGCTATCGCCGACAATGATACGCCCATTATCTGCAATGGGTTTAAAGACGAAGAGTACATCGCGATGCTGATGCACGGCAGCAAAATCGGCCGCGACATCACTCCCGTGGTGGAGAAATTTACCGAACTCGATCTTATTCTGAAACAGGCCGAGCGCTTGGGGGTGAAGCCGAAAATCGGCATTCGCGTCAAGCTGGCCAGCCGTGGTTCGGGACGTTGGAAATCATCCGGCGGTTACCGATCGAAGTTCGGCCTCACCGTTAGTGAAGCGATTCGTGTGCTCGATCAACTTCGCGAACTCGGCATGGCTGATTCGTTGGAACTCCTCCACTTCCATCTCGGCAGCCAGATCACCAATATTCGGCAGGTGAAGGCGGCGGTCAGCGAGGCCGCGCGCATCTATGTTGAATTAAAGCGCGCGGGCGCGGGGCTGAGATTTATGGACGTCGGCGGGGGACTCGGCATTGATTATGACGGCTCGCAGACGGATTTTGAATCGAGCGTCAATTACACGCTCCAGGAATACGCGAACGACGTCGTTTATCACATCCAAAGCGTTTGCGATGAGGCGGAAGTGGCGCATCCGAATATCATTACCGAGAGCGGGCGCGCCGTGGCCGCCTACCACAGCGTGCTTGTGTTCAACGTGCTTGGCGTCAGCGGATTCGGCGAACCTCAGACGTCTCTCGATCTTCCCGACGAGTCGGAGCAGCCGCTTATCGATCTTCGCGAAACGTATCGCGGGCTCAGCAGCAAGAATCTTCTGGAGAGCTATCACGACGCGCAACAAGCGCTCGACTCGGCGCTCAATCTTTTTAGCTTGGGTTATCTGCCGTTAATGCAGCGCAGCCTGGCTGAGAATTATTTTTGGGTGATCTGCCATCGCATCCAGGTTCTGGCCAAACAATTGGAGTATTTCCCGGAAGAGCTTGAGGGCCTTGAGAGCTTGCTTTCCGATACCTACTTTTGTAATTTTTCGCTGTTTCAAAGTATGCCGGATAGCTGGGCAGTGAAGCAGCTCTTCCCTATCATGCCGATTCACCGGCTGGACGAGGCGCCGTCTCGCCACGCTGTGCTCGGCGATATCTCGTGCGACTCTGATGGGAAGGTCGATCAGTTTATTGATCGGCGCGATGTGAAAAAGACGCTTCCACTTCATCCCTGGAATGGGAACCCTTATTATCTGGGCGCTTTTCTGGTTGGCGCGTATCAGGAAATCCTCGGAGATTTGCATAACCTGTTTGGTGATACGAATGCTGTTCACGTCAGCCTGAATGACGCAGGGGAAGTGGTTCTCGATGCTGTTATTCCGGGTGATAGCGTGCATGAAGTGCTCCACTATGTGCAGTTCAACTCGAAACATTTGCAGGAATTGCTGCGCAAGGACGTTGAAATCGCTCTTCGGGAAGGACGCATTGGCTACGAAGAATCCGGCCGTCTGTTGAAGTTTTACGAAGACGGCCTTTACGGTTACACGTACCTGGAAAACGTGCAAGAGTAGGGAATATGGATCGTCGTGTTTTCCTGCAAACGGGCCTTGCCGCGTCGGCACTGGCTCAACAGCCTGTCGGGCCTGTTCCTCAGCCGCCGCCTCCGAAGAAGGCGAAGATCACGTCTTCGGTGATGCTTTGGACACTCAAGGGGTCGTTCGAGGAGAAGCTTCAAATCGCTGCACGGGCGGGTCTGCAATCCGCCGAGTTGGTGGATGAACATATCCATTGGTCCGACGCGCAGATTGGCGAGATGAAGAAGCTTGCGCGGTCGTTCGGGCTGGGAATGGATACGGTGATTGCTACGCCGGGGTGGAAAGGCCGTCCAGTGTCGATGGTTGATCCGGCTCAGCGCGACAATTTTCTTAAGGACGTTCAGCAGGCCATCGTGTTTGCGCAGAAACTCGAGATCCAGCAGATTATTCTTATGAGCGGCGATGCTATTGCGGGGCGCACTCATGAAGAGCAATATGCGAGCCTGCTTGATGGGACCAAGTACGCCGGGGATTTGGCGGCGAAGGCGAACCTGACGCTGATCGTCGAGCCTCTGAACGACAAGGTCAACCACAAGGGCTTCTTTCTCACAAATTGTGTTGAGGGATTGAAGCTGATTAAAGAAGTGGACAGCCCGCATGTGAAACTGCTTTTTGATATTTATCACGAGCAGGTGCAGATGGGGAATGTGACGCAGACGCTTGTTGAGGCCGAGCCTTATGTGGCGGTGTTTCATATCGCCGACAATCCGGGGCGTCATGATCCGGGTACTGGCGAAATGAATTACGCCAACATTTATAAGGCGATTCAGAAGACTGGGTATAGCGGGTATATTTGCATGGAATATCTGCCGCTGGCTGACCCGGTGCCTAGCCTTACGAAGGCTGTGGATGAGATGCGGGCAAACGTGGCTTCCCTGGCCGCGAATGAACGCGCATGAACGCTAATAAAAACCTAACCGCGTGTGCTGGCGGCTGGTATCTTTCTTAGCAGATCTTCCATTTCCGCTCGGCTTTCACTGCCTATGGTGACGCAGTCCACGCAGTCTAGCGACATGGCGAATTGCAGGCATTCGTCGGCTTTGTTTCGCAGTTGACCTTGGCCTAGAATCTTCATTCCGATTACTCCCTTTCCGTTTTTCTTTAGCGTCTTCAGTACGGAAATTACGGTTTGGGGGTCGGCGTCCATTGCTACTTGCGCGGGATTGATGCGGGCCAGATCGATCTCTACCCAGGGCTCTGTCGACGCCGTTTTGATCGCTTGCAGCGTGTGGCAGGAGGTTCCTTTCGAGCGGACGATTTTCTTTGCCTGCGCTTCGTCGATTACATCCATTACCGGGCGCATCTTCACGTTCCAATCCGCGTCTTCCATTTTGTGCATCAGCAGGATGTCAATGTAGTCGGTGCCGATTTCCTGGCGGTAACGCTCGATGTCGGCTTTCATGCCTTCCGCTGTGGTCGAGTTCGATTTGGTCATGATGGTGACCTTCTCGCGCGGAACGGACTTCAAGGCTTCTTTTAGATTAGGGTGGCTGCCGTATTGGTCGGCTGAATCCCAGAACGTGACGCCCTGGTCATACGCGGCTCGGAACAAGTCCGCCAGACCTTGCATACCGAGTTTCGTCTGATTGGAATGCTTGTTTCCGCCGTGTGTTCCGGTGCCCATCGCCAACCGGCTTAGTTCGATTTTGCGGGGCCCGAGGAAAATTTTGTCGGTTGCATACTTCTTCGTCTCACTGGCAAACAAGTGATACGGAAAGGCATGTAGAGAAACCGCGCCAATCGCGCCGGCTCGAAGGAATTTGCGTCGGTTCATGCCCAAAAAAATAACATAATTCGGGGTATTATGCGAGCACGTCTTGGACGACTTCCCCGTATACGTCGGTGAGGCGGAAGTCCCGGCCTGCATATCGATACGTGAGTTTTGTGTGGTCAAGGCCTAGCGCGTGGAGCATGGTGGCGTGCAGGTCGTGAATGGAGACTCGGTTCTCCATGGACTTGAAGCCGAATTCGTCGGTGGCGCCGTAGGCGAGTCCACCCTTGAAACCACCGCCCGCGACCCACATGGTGAAACCGTATGGATTGTGGTCGCGGCCTGAGCCGCTCTCGGAGACTGGCGTGCGTCCGAATTCGCCGCCCCACACGACTATGGTTTCGTCGAGCAGGCCTCGCCGCTTCAGGTCGCGGATGAGGGCGGCTGCGGCTCTGTCCATGGGCGGGCAATGTTCGCGGTAATTCTTCTCGAGTTCCTTGTGATCGTCCCAGCCGGCCGAGCCCACGTGGACGAAGCGGACACCTCGCTCGACGAGGCGGCGCGCGAGGAGACAACCGTTGGCGAATGGACCCGTTCCGTATTCGGCCCTCGTCGCTTCGGTTTCTTTCCGGATATCGAAGACGTCCATTGCCTCCGACTGCATGCGGTAGGCGGCTTCGGCGGATTTGATGCGGCCTTCGAGGTAATCGTCGGGGCCGAACGATTCGCTATAGCCCCGATTGAGCGCCTGCATGGCATCGAGCTGCTTGCGTTGCGACTTCGCGTCCATCCACTTGTTCTGCAGGTTCGGGATCATCTTCTCTGGTTCAATTTCAGCGTCGCTGAAGAAGGTTCCTTGATGTTCAGAGGGCAGGAATCCGGCGCGCGTGGCTGAGCCGCCGAGTCCGCCGCCGGAGCCTCCGGAATCGAGCGCTACGAACGACGGCAGATTTTCGTTTTCCGTGCCCAGGCCGTATGTGATCCACGATCCCATGGATGGGCGGTTGAGGATGATCGAGCCGGTGTGATAGAGGCTTAGTCCGGGCGTGTGCGTCGGGTTGAAGGAGTACATGGAACGCATCACACAGATATCGTCGATTACGGAGCCGAGCTGCGGAATGATCTCGCTCACTTCGACTCCGCTTTGGCCGCATTTTTTGAAGGCGAACGGGGAGGGCAAGAGGCCGCCGGTCTGGCGTTCTGTGCGTAGTTCCACGGAGCCCGGGCGCTGTCCCTGATACTTCACTAGCGCAGGCTTGGGATCGAAGGTGTCGACGTGCGACGGCCCGCCTGAGAGGAAGAGGCTGATGACGTGTTTGGCCTTGCCGGGGATGCGGGGACCTGTATAGTGCCCCAACGATGCCGCGCGCGCGGGCTGGCCTGACAGCAGCGCCGTGAGCCCGACAGCGCCCACGCTGCCGAACATCGAATGAATCATTTCACGCCGGGAGGGTCGTCGAATCATGGCCAAAAAATCTCCTCATTGGTGGATAGCAAAACCTGCGCGTACTGCTCCAGGGTTCCGTCGGACAGATAGCTGAGCGCGAGGTCCATTTCCTTGGGCGTCGGGTCGCGCGAAAGAATTTTGCGGTACAAGATGCGCATCTTTTCGGCGCTGTCCGTTTCGTTTTGGATGCTTTTCGCGAGCGCCTCGGCTTCGGTGTGCATGAAGGCGCTGTTCATGACGAATAGCTGTTGCAGCGACGTCGTTGTCAGGTCGCGGCCTCCGCTGGTTTGCATTGGATCGGGGAAGTCGTAGGTGCTCAGGAGATTGCTCAGGCGGTTGCGGCTGACCCTTCCATATATCGTGCGGCGAACGTTTGTTGGTGCGTCGATGCTTTCAGATGGTCCGTACATCTTGTCGTTGAGGCGGCCGGCCGCGCGCAGCAGGGAATCGCGGTAGGACTCGATATCGAGACGCCGCGGGTTCATGCGCCAGAGCAGCAGGTTCGAGGTGTCGACCGACTCTGCGTCGGCGCGAAACTTGCTGGCTTGCTGGTACGCGGCTGAAAGCATGATCTCGCGGTTCAGCCATTTCAACGACCAACCGTGCGCCATGAAGCGAGCTGCCAGGTCATCGAGCAATTCCGGGTTCGATGGTTTTTCACCTTGGAGGCCGAAGTCGCTTGGCGTGGCCACCAGCGGGCGGCCAAAATGCCATCCCCAGACACGATTCACGATTACCCGGGCGGCTAGTGGTGCGCTATCGCTGAATAATTTGTCCGCCAGTTCCAGGCGGCCTGAACCGTTTTTGAAGGTGCTGTCGCCTTTCGACAAGACCGTCAGGAAATGCCGCGGAACGATCTCTCCAGGGGTGGCTACGTTGCCATGGAGCAGCACGGGAAAGTCGCGGGCCTCTCCTGCCTTGTAATTGATCCACGTGTACTGCGGGTCTGATCCGTCGATATACTGGGCTGCTTCGTAGACGGCGTTCATGTAGGGCTCGGTCGATGTCAGTTGGCGCTCGCGGGGTGGCTTGGGCGCTTTCGCAGCACCGGGGACGGCGGGTGGCTTGGGCGGCGGAAACGTCCAGGTTTTTTCCAGGCTTTTTACCAGTTGCGGATACTGTTCATTGAGACCTTGCACTTCGGTTTTGAGCGTCTCGATTTCCGCTTTCCACTTCGCCACTCTTTCTTCTGAACCTACTACCGTGGAGGCTTCGCCGGTTAAAAGATTTGCCGAGTAGTGAAGATCGGTGAGGCGGCGCTGCAGCCAGAGATAGCGCTGCTCGATTTTCGGATCGACTTCGAACATCGGGCGTTCGGCTCGCATGGTTGAGGCGAAGACTCCGACCAGGCCGTAGTAGTCCTTGGTCAGAATGGGATCGAATTTGTGATCGTGGCAGCGTGCGCAGGCGACGGTCATCGCCAGAACGCCGCGTGAAACCGCGTCGACGCGTTCGTCGAAATCATCCGTCATGAAGCCGCCGATGACATCGGCGGAGAGGCGCTGATCCTTGTGATAGATGGGTGCCGCACCGAGATAGCCGAGGGCACGGAGATCGTCGCGCGGCGTGCCGGGGATCAGGTCGGCGGCGAGCTGTAGTTTTACGAAGCGATCGTACGGAATGTCCTTGTTGATTGCGTCGATGATCCAATCGCGGTAGCGCCACGCGTATAGATAGGCGGGGTTGGTGGCTTCGCCGGTGGCATTATCTTCGCCGAATCGGGCTACGTCCATCCAGTGCCTTCCCCAACGCTCCCCATATTGAGGAGATGCCTGAAGGCGGTCGATCAGTTTCTCCCAGGCATCGGACGATTCGTCGTTGGCGAACTCTTCTACCTCTTCGTATGTTGGCTTGTATCCGGCGAGATCGACGTATGCGCGGCGGACTAGCGTTCTTCTGTCGGCGGGGATGGATGGCTTCAGCTGCTTCTGCTCGAGCCTGGCCAGAATGAAGAAATCGATTTTGCTTTTGGGCCAACTGGAATCGGCGACTTTTGGCGCGGCCATTTCCTGGACCGGCTGGAATGCCCACCAGTTGCGGCCATTCTCAATCGACATTCCCTTTAGCGGCGCGGGGGACTGTGTCGTGGAGCCGTTAGCCGTTCTCGGATCGGGCGCACCAGCGGCAATCCATTGCTCAAAATCGGCGATGACGGTGTCCGGAAGCTTTCCTGTGGGCGGCATCTGCAGTTCCTGGTCACTGTAGCGGAGCGCTTTCAGCAGGCGGCTCTCGGCGGGCTTTCCAGGGACGATGACGGTTCCGGTTGCGCCGCCTTTGAGCAAACCGGCCTTTGTGTCGAGCACCAGGGCACCCATGGGCGCTCTGAGTTTGGATGAGTGGCACCCGTAGCACTTGGTTGCAAGCACCGGCCGGATTTTTGCTTCAAAAAAGGATATATCGGGCGTCTGCGCCATCAACGGCGCTGCAAGGAGAGCTGTGAGCAAGAGGAAAACGCGGGCCATATTTCCAGAAAAACGTCTTCCTCAAATTTATCACTGAATGGGTTTGGCTTATCGATAACTGTCGCGGATCTCGCGGCGAATCTCGTCCCGGGCCCGGCGAATTTCGCTTTCCGCTTCACGTGCGCTGTAGCGCATCTCACGGCGAGCTTCCTCAAGGCTTCGGCGGACGTCGTCGCGGGCGCGTTCCATTTCACGCCGGGATTCGCTGCGGTGCCGGTGGAAGTCGCTGTGGAAATCGGCCCATTCGTCTCTGCAACAACCACATAGCGTTAACAGGACGGCTGCGGTTAAGAACAATTTCATTGATGGTTCTCCTTCCGATGGAGTTGTATACGCGGGAAACGTGCGGAAGGTTCGAACAATTTTCGGCCGCCGTGAGCCATTGTCCGGGGAAGAGTTGATGGGTACCCCAGTTTGAGGAGCCTCGGTCCTTCGTCATGGCGGGCTAGGACTACAACGTATTCCCCGTAAGATCTAGGAACTAAGGCAAATAAAATCCATGTGATGGTGGAGGAACCTTGTCGAAGATTGACGTTCCTGCTGTAATATTGTATTGCGAAAGGGGTCTTACATGATTTCGTTACGAATGGGTGACCGGCGTGGGTTTGTACTAGTAATGATGGGTTTGACAGCGTTTGCGTTGTTCGGCATAACGGGGCTGGCGGTAGACATCGGGCGCATGTACATCGCGAAAAACGAGGCGCAGACCTTTGCCGATGCTGGCGCGATGATCGCCGGCCTCAACATCAATGGGACGGCAAGCGGGATCATGACCACCGCGCAATTGCTGGCCGCCGACTCCAACCGGTATAACATTGGTAATAGCTCCTTCGCCGATGGGAACGTGGTGTTGCGGTATTCAACGACACAGAATGGACCTTGGGTCACTCCGGACAGCGCGATTGGGGCGCCTGGCAACATCAAGTTCGCGCAGGTTACGGCAACGGCCCCTGTACCGCTGTATTTCCTGCCGGTGCTGATTGCCCAGACCGCGGCCTCCGTTCCCGCCGTCGCGGTTTCGAGCCAGATTAATATTCTTGCAACCGCAGCGACAAACGGCATGGGCACTGGACTGTTTCCGTTTGCGCCAGTGGCCTCCGATCCGGTCGATGCGACGGGGAATTATGGATATGTGGTGGGCAGCAATTACACGCTCGAATGGGGGACCCAGACGGACTCGTCCCACCAATGCCAGAATGGCGTGGTAGGCGCCGACAGCGCAGCAATGATTAACGCGGCCTCCAATTTCCCCAGCCAGTATCACGGATATTTCGACGGTACCCCTGGAAATTCGGGGAATGGCTATCAGCCCTCGCCGGTTCACAGCAACAGCGACATTGCGAACCAGATCGTTAACGACTGGCAAGCGGCTCCGCTGAATGTTGGCGACGTGGCTCCGCTGATTGGTGGCGAGCGTCGTGTCGATGTCACCGGAGACATGCAGACGAGGATCGCGCAGGACAGCGATGCGAACGCCGCGACATACGCTTCCTATACGGGCAACGGCCGCCGCGTGATTACAGTACCAGTGGTTTGCGAAGGCCCCTGCACGTATTATTCGAATGGCCAGACGATCACTTCGTTCAACCCTGATACTGTAATCGGATACGCCGGATTCTTTCTGAACAACAATTTTCCAAGCAATGGAACGCAAGGCTATTGCGCCGAGTACATCGGCAGCGTTGTGCAGGGGAATACGGCTGGGCAGGGCAGCAATCCGGGTGGACCAGGCGTGTTCCACGTGCGGTTGGTTCAGTAAGCAGGAGTCTTATATGAACGGCCCATCACCCATCCGGCGTAGCAAGTCACAGGGCGGGAACGTCATGATTGAGTTCGCTCTGGGTTCCATACTGCTCGTAACCATGTTCACGGGTAGCTTCCAGTACGCGTACAGTTTTTATCAATACAATACGCTGGAGAACAGCGTGCGGGCGGCGGCGCAGTTCGCACAGCAGGCTGCTTATGGTTCTGCTACTACCGACCCTCCAAGCTGCTACTCGACTCCGATCAAAAATATCATCATTTACGGGGATCCGAACGTGAGCAGCGGTACGCCTCTTCTTCCTGGTTTAGGAACTGGCAATATCAGTGTCACCATGACGTTCGCCAGTGGCGCCCCTTCCAGTGTGACGGTAGGGATCAACAGCTACACTCTGAACGCTATCATGGGCTCGACTACGCTGACCAACAAACCTCAGGTAACGATGCCTTACATTGGCCGTTGGTCGCCGGCGGGCGGATGTTGAGGTTCACTATGCAGTTTCGCAAACTTTTACAGGATCGGCGTGGGGCTCAAATGGTGGAGACCGCGCTCGTTCTCGCTGCATTTCTGTTCATGCTGCTGGGTGCGTTTGATTTCTGTGAGATTCTGTTCGTCCACCAAAGCATGGTGGAGCGAACGCGAGCGGCAGCCCGTTATGCGGAAGTGAATCTCGGCACTGATCTTCCAACAATTCAAAACCTTATTAACTACGGCCAGACCACAGTTCCGGCGAACTCCACGCCGGCCTTTGGGCTCGCCGGCGGCAACATTATCGATAGGGCGGCTTCCAACGGAGATGTGTCCTCCCAGCGGAAGATCACGGTTTCCAACTACCGGTTCAGTGCCTTGTCGCCGATGGGCGGCACATTCACAATGCGGCCCATAGTAGTGGCCTACACGCAGCAGAACTGAACGAAAGCTGTTTGGCCGTGATGGCGCTGCTTGCCCAATGAGGTTTGCCGGCCAGTCTTCTGCCCGGACCTTTTCCCCTCCTCAGTAAACGCCCGCAAAACGGAGCCTGGATCGCGGACTCGCACGGGCGTTCGCTTGCGAATAGTGAGGGCCGCGATCGGCCCTTTGCGGGCTAGCCAAGTAATACGAATGCCCGTTGAGCGGTGCCGGCGAGGTGCTGGCGCACTCGGATGTAGCCAACCCGGCGGATTATTTCCCGCTCCAGAGGCAGCAGCCGGCAGTCTTCCGCCGTTTGTGCGACCATGTGCGGCGCGAGTGTAATTCCAAGCTCTGACGCGACGATTGGAAAAATGCTCGAAAAGGCACACCCGATGGCTTTCGGCACATGCATGTCTTCTCCAGCCACACCTTCAGCCTGATTAACTAGTCCGCGAACGAACGGTTTTACTGCACGTGGCACTTTCTCACGCTGCAAGGCAAATCAAGAATCTGACCGCCGCGAAAGCCGATGAACTGGCGGGTACAAATCCGGATTACGCCACACGCGATCCGCACGACGCTATCGAGCACGGCGCGTCTCCATTCAAGTCATGCCGGAGGCGGAGGCCGAGAACTATCACATCCATCCGTTCGACCTGACGAAGGCCTGGCCGCATAAGGACTATCCTCTCATCGAAGTTGGCGTCATGGAATTGAATGCGAACCCGAAGAATTATTTCAACGAAGTCGAGCAGGCGGCGTTCTCGCCGGTCAATATCGTGCCCGGCATGGGATACTCGCCGGACAAGATGCTGCAAGCCCGGCTCACCAACTATCCTGACGCTCATCGGTATCCTCTGAGCGTGAATTTCGAGACGCTACCGGTGAATCGGCCGCGGAGAATCCAAATTACGAGCCGAATAGCCTCGGCGGGCCGGCGCAGGCCCACGGTGCCGCGAATTACCGTAGAAGGTTTCCGGCGCGGTCGACCGCTATAATCACCGGGGCGGGAATGACGATTACAAGCATTCCGGCGACCTGTTCCGGCTGATGCCTGCGGCGGAGAAGCAGGCGCTGATCAGCAACATTGCCGGTCATATGAAAGGGTATCCCCGGCTATAAGCCGGATCCGCTTTCGTAAAGTGCTCAATGGATTCACGCCGGAGCACCGAGTTAACGTCGAGTTGGCGGAAGCCGATATTGAGATTGGCTTCCGTCTGGTCGATTTGGTGGAATCTAATCACTCTGAGCAGCCCGTGGGGTGGCAGAGGCGGACGAGGTCTACGAGGATGTCCTCTCGCGTCTCAACCGACTTAAACCTTCAGAACGGGAAAGCTTTGGGCCTCTGGTTGCCGAACTGCGCGGGGCTATTGATCTCGCTTTGCCTGGCTCACGGACTCGCTGACGGTGCTTCGGTCACAGCCTCAATCATCAATCTTTACTCTGCTCTGGATCTGTTGAATCAATCGCTTGCGAGCGAAACGTTTACGAATTGGCAGTCAAAAGAGTGGGGGCGCGAACTATTATGAGTCACAAGGAAGGTTTTTGTGCTCACATTTTTTGCTGTTGGACTAATATGTGGTGGTGCGGGTCGTAGATGCGGTAATTTTGCGCGAACGCTGTTGGGCGGGCGGAAGGCGGACGATAAGAGCTTAGCGGGGTACCTGCGTTGGGCTGGTGGCACGTCTACGGATGATAAGAGGTTAGAGGGGTACCTGCATTCAATTGCGGGCACGTCTACGGATGACAAGAGCTTAGAGGGGTACCTGCGTTGGGTTGCTGGGACGTCTACAATGGAAGAGGAGGCGCGGATGAGTACCGGAACAAAGCGAGCCCTGGAAGTGCCGAGTGATACCACGCACACAACGGCTGATGGCCGGACCGTTGTAGATGTGCGGCGTCTCTTAAACAAAGAACACGTTAAGGAAACTTTTCGACGCATCCAGGACAAAATAGTAATTGTTCGCCGGCCGAGACGGTCTCTAGATTCGGCCAGCGAAAGCTAATACGAGTGCGTGCCCAATAATTTCCTTGTTCTTCCCCTGTTAGCGGGATATTGTCTGGTTCACTTCTGTTACTATTTCCATTTCAGGTCACAGCGCCTCGATGGATACCGATTACTTATCGAATGTGCATTGGCAGGGGCCGGTCTATTATTTCTAGCCCGGTGTCTTACGTTCTG
>Ga0105237_10003260_pt1 | contig 19399 bp, 12 predicted proteins | sample KBSC24metaG_FD_81520 | JGI IMG/M metagenome (GOLD analysis project Ga0105237, IMG submission 81520) | Corn rhizosphere microbial communities from Kellogg Biological Station, Michigan, USA - KBS C2-4 metaG | ecosystem: Host-associated > Plants > Roots > Rhizosphere > Soil | place: Michigan, USA... | reverse complement strand
TAGTCTTTAAATTCATCCAAAGGCTCATCAAAATCATCCGCCATAAATCCAAAGATGCCCTTACCCCCACCAAAACCCGGCTTAATTTCAATAGATGGTTGCTTTTGTGGTTCACTATTGTTTTGGGCCAACAGCGAACTCACCAAATCTTCCACTTCCTTTTGCTTGTCAGAAGGAAGTTTATTTATCAATTCGATTAATTCTGTTGTGCTCATGATAATGCTAATTTACAAAAACCATACCTATCTCCCAAACGCCACCCTAAAAACTTGCATAATACTTCCTCCGGTAACTGCCGCGATTGCGCAGCGTAAGGTATGCGTGATGTACACGTGACTATGCCTGCACACCTTGTCACCACCCCCCTAGCCCTAAAAAGTGAACGGGCAGTTCCATGACCGGCTGATTGGATTTTAAAACTCGTCGTCAAAATTCACTTTTTGATTCGATAGCCTCACATAATCCACGCTTCCTGTTCCCTGGAAAACAAAATCCACGCCGATGATTTTTGAGTGGGCGATCTCCTGCTTTACTTCGTAAGCGAGTTTATTATCCAAAAATATTTTAGCCCTGCCATTGGCGGATTCAACCCTTACTTTAACATAGCTATTAAAATCAACCCCGAAATTGGACAGGTCGGTTTGTTTGCCGGAGACGTTATAGTTGGTGAAAAAGAAATTGAGTGACGATTCGCAGCCTTTGGCGCAAAGCGGTATTCCAACGGCGGTCCCTTCGCAGAGTAAATAAATATTGGTTAACTGGCATACGGATGAGCCTTCTTTGTAGTCGTTGCGCAGGGAAGTTTCAAAGTTAAAATTGTCGGTATATATCTCGCCGAAGTCCTGCACGTTGCAATAGGATAACAGCGGGGCCTGTGGTGTGAGACTAATATCCTGAGCCTTTATCTTATCAACAGGCAGGCCCATTTTTCCGTTGGCGATAAAATCCTGTTTCTTGAAATAGATGGGCATTGGCTTGACGATAAATGCGGCCAGCCAGCCATCTGATTTGACCAGGAGATTGTGCTCCTTCACTATCCTCCCGTTAACGATCAGTTTGGGTTTAAAATAGCCAGGGAAATAGTAGATCAGCGTATGCTGGCGGTCGTTCTTTGAAACAGTGGTACGCAGCCGCGTATCCCATGATTGCTGCAGGACCACGGAATCCGAAGGCGCCTTGGTGGCATCAAAATCAAATACGACTGAATTGGGTATGCCGGCTTTCCGGGTTTCCCTGCTGCTGAAGGTGTAATCTTTAGGGTCGATCGGTTTATTTGTGCCGAAAACAAACAGAACAAAACCAATAAAAAGCGCGGCGATGGTTATACCGATTGATACAGGCTTCCATAGATTTCTTGTGCGTTGCTGAGACTTTGTCTGATCAGTAACCGGCATATTAGAAGCGGACTCATCCCCCACCGCATCGCTGCCATTTTTCACCTTAAAATCCCGCCAGCTTTCGTAGCCGATAAACTGTACCAGGGTGTTCAGGGTATAGGTTTGCGGTAGGCCGTCGTATTTCACTTTTCCCCAAAGGCGTTTCAGGGTGACATGGCTTATGGATATGCCAATTTCGTCCTGTATTTTTCCCCTTAGCGCAATAAAGTCCTGGTTTGCCCAGTCGTCACTATCGCCCCAGCATACCTTTTCCTCTATCAATCTTTTGGCTTTTAAAAGCAGCGCCTCATCCGTTAGCATATCCCCTTAGGTTTTAAAACGATTCAAGTTATTCAAAAAAACGGGCTGTCGCAACTTGTCCGGCTTTGTTTCAACAAGAACAAGGTACGGATTTGCTTGCTCTCCTGTTACCCCTGAAATTTGTGAGATACCAATTAAACCCACAATGGAAAAACTTACTAAAACCGGGATCATATTTTATTGCGTCGCCCTGGCAGGCGTGGGCATTCACCAATTTTTTTATGCCGACTTCTGCCTGTTCCTGTTCCCTCACTGGCCCAATCCTTTCCCGGGGTATGCTATTTTAATATACGTTTTTAATGTGCTGCTTATCGCTGCCTGCGTTGCCATTATTGCCGGGAAAAAGAGAAGAACAATCTCCCTGGCATTAGGCGGCGTATTATTGTTGATGCTTTTGCTGGGACAGGTACCTTATGAGTACATCGTGATCCCGTATAAGAAAACACATTTAGGCTTGTGGGTACTCCCCCTGAAGGAGCTGGCATTAGTCGGTGGCGCCTTTTGCATTGCAGGGGCATCAAGCGATGAAAATGCTGATCAACAAAACAAACCATTCATTATTCGTGTCCTGGAAAAGCTGATCCCGTTTGGTGGCGTTTTCTTTTCTACCACGATGATCCTATTCGGGTTGTCGCATTTCCTGTACACCCCTACCGTGTCTGCTATGGTGCCCGATTACCTACCCTGGCACGACTTCTGGACCTATTTTGCAGCGGTGGCCCTCATCGCAGGCGGGGTTGCTATCGTAATCCGGGTTCAGGTGAGATTAGCGGCTGCCTTACTGGGCTTGATGATCTTTATATGGTTTATCTTTTTGCATACCCCCGATGCAGTGACTAATCCTTTGGTCGGACAGGGGAACGAGATCACTGCCGCGTTTTCGGCATTAGCATTTAGCGGGATCGCTTTTGTGATCGTGGGTAGTTATCAACCTAAAAAAATATAACAATAAATTTCTGATGAAACGTATTTACAGCATTGATTTTACCAGGGGATTTGTGATGATGATCATGGCGCTGGACCATGTGCGCGACATGATGCACGTGAACGCCGGTTTACAAAGCCCCACCGATTTGGCAACCACTACGCCTATGTTATTTTTCACCCGGTGGATCACTCATTTGTGCGCACCCACTTTTGTTTTTTTGGCCGGCACTTCGGTTTACCTGGCTTTTAAAAATAAGGGGATTTCGCAAAGCAGGAATTTTTTGATCAAACGCGGGCTTTGGCTCATTCTGCTCGAATTTACGGTGGTGAATTTCGGGCTATTTTTTTCTCCAGGTTTTAATGCCATTTTTTTCGAGGTGATCGCGGCTATTGGCGCCGGGTTTTTCATCCTTTCGCTATTGCTTAAACTATCCGCCAAAACGATCGGAATCATCGGGCTTGCTGTCATCTGCCTGCATGACCTTGTGTTCCTGATCCCGATGGGGCAACAGTCTATGCTGATCAGTATTTTCTCGCCTTTTTTCTCCATGGCGGCTATACCGCTGTTCCCGAATCATGTTTTGGTAATCGCTTACCCGCCTATACCCTGGCTTGGCATCATGCTGGCAGGTTTTGCCACCGGGAAACTATTTGAGTTGCCGGAAGATGCCCGTAAAAAGATATTCCTGCGGATAGGCTGCGGCGCGTTGCTGTTCTTTATAGTGGCCCGCTTTATCAATATTTATGGCGATCCTGCGCCCTGGTCGGTTCAGAAAACTCCGGTGCTTACTTTCCTGTCGTTTATTAATATTACCAAATACCCGCCGTCGCTTTTGTTTTGTTCGGTGATGTTAGGACTGATGTTTTTGATACTGGCGTTTGCTGAACAGGCGAAAAACAAGGTCGCCGACATCGCCTATACTTATGGCAAGGTTCCGCTGTTTTATTTCATTGTTCATTTTTACCTGATCCATACTTTATTGATCATCTTACTATTTATCCAGGGCTTTCACTGGGCCGACCTGGACTTTGCTTCAGGCGGTTTTGGCCGGCCCAAAGGGAGCGTAAGCGGGCTGCCGCTTTGGGGCGTTTATTTAACCTGGATCGGCGTTGTGGCAGTGTTGTACCGGCCCTGCATTTGGTTCGGCAAGTATAAAGCGGAACACAGTTATTGGTGGTTGAAGTATATTTAGCAAGTATAGGTTGCCGGGAGTCGGGGCTGTCCTAATGACGACCTAAACGCGGGCCACAAGTGGCACATTTGCGCCAAATTGGGAAGGGGACACAATCCGCTATTTGTTAAGCAAAACAATTCCGCAAACAATACAGCCAACGCCAAACACTAAGCCATAGGCATCCCATCCGAAAGATCCTTGTTTCCCTTTTACAAAAGTTCTTACGTTCCATATTAGTATCGATATTCCAAAAAGTATTAGGAACACACCCAGTAAAATATTTTGACCATTCATATCTACAATATTAACCGCTCCCGGTCTTTTTTTCTTTTTTCCCCTAACTGGCGCGAGTATGCAGCGCTGGCCTAAAACGTGGCGTACTCGTGATCATTAAAATAACCGGCTTTACCAAAGTTACCGGTGATGGTATATACAAAGATACGAAGGGCATTTGGATAAAGTACTGACAGCGTTTTGTCAGAAGGTTGTCTAAACCTTGATTGAACGGATTTTTCAAAAGTTGTTTGTTTTTAAAGGTGTTCAAGAGGGCTACGCCGTTAAAGGATTACCATGATTTTACACTACAAATGGGCATATCTTTAATGAAAAATTTATCGTTAGTTAAATTTTCTAACTATTGTTACTGTTTCAGGTGTTTCAAAGTGTTTCACTTTTTTGGTGAAACAGTGAAATAGCTGAGTTTTATGAAATTATATTGCTGAAATACAGCATATTAAAGAAGGATTTTGACCATTTCGGGGTGTTTCAGGTGAAACAGCAAAAAACCACCAGCCAAAACTATCCAAATGGATTATTGCCATGAGGCAAATAATAAGATATTTTTAATCCAAACTAATCGGAGTGCGTGGATAGAGTGATTATTTACCCAGTGTGCAAATGCATTACATCACGTATTTTGGGCATTTCGTCAAGTATTCTGACACGCTTGCATAATACTGAAATATTGATGTGGAAGCATTGTTATTTTAGGATAATAAATTAGGAAAGTATGGTTTAGTACCCCTTATTAATTTAAAAACTTGTTCTTTATAAAAAAGGTGCACAACGGGAGATGGGCGCCTTTTTTGATTTTAACTATTTTGGGAAAGGCTTATGAGGTTGTATTGACCTTGTAAGCCTTATTGTCCCAGGGCGCCCTTTTGCCGGCAAAATCATAAATCCTAACTCATCGTTTTTCCCTTCGTCACGTAATTCAACAAGGTCATCCCGTTTAAGCATCCTGTCACATAATATTCTAAAAATGAGTTTTTTATACCCATATATTGGAGTTAAATAATTCATCATATCTATTTTTAATATTTAATCCCCCTTAAAGAAAAATGAAATCGTTTAGCAACTATTATGCTTTGATGGCTATCCTGTCAGCAAGCATCATGATCTCGTCTTGTGGAAAAAGCGGTGTAAAACCAACTCCCCCGGTAGAGATAACCTATGTAGTAAGCACCTTTGCCGGTAGTGCAACAGCAGGATCAGCTGACGGCACCGGAACCTCAGCAAGTTTTTCGTCCCCGTCGTGTGTAACCGTGAGTAGTTCGGGCGATCTGTACATTGGTGATTTTGCCAATAGCCTGGTACGAAAAATAAATTTAAGCAGCGCGGCGGTAACAAAATTTGCGGGTACCGGCAGCCAGGGACTTTTAAATGGCCCTGCGTTGTCGGCAAAATTCGCGGGGACAGCTAATATCGCATTTGATAAAAGCGGCAACCTGTTTGTTTCGGACGAAGAAAATAATTGTATTCGTGAAATTACCAGTTCGGGCAATGTGATAACGGTTGCGGGTTCAGGGGTGGCTGGATTCCAGGATGGCACGGCTACCACCGCGCAATTTAATCACCCTGAAGGCTTAGTGGCCGATGGCAGCGGAAACTTATATGTTGTTGATGGCAACAATAATGCGGTGCGGAAAGTAGTGATTTCCAGCGGGGTCGTAAGTACCCTTGCCGGTACCGGTGCGCAGGGCTTTAACGATGGTGCCGGGGCGACTGCTATTTTTCATAGTCCCTATGGAATAGCTATGGACGGTAGTGGCAACCTGTATATTGCGGATATCGTTAATAACCGTATCCGTAAGATCGTGATTTCGACCGGTGTTGTAAGCACTTTTGCAGGTACCGGAACGCAGGGCCTGGGCAATGGCCCCAAGGCTTCGGCAACCTTCTTTTTTCCTGCAGGCGTTGCGTTTGACTCAAAAGGCAACCTGTTTGTTGGTGAGATCAGGAATTATACCATACGTAAAATTGCAACCGATGGCACGGTAACTACCTTTGCGGGAACGGGATCACAGGGTTCAACTGATGGCGATCCTGCTTCAGCCAGTTTTTACCAGCCTATCGGGATCACATTTGACAGCAGCGACAATTTGTATGTGGCTGATGAGTTCAATAATAAGATCCGTAAAATATCGGTAAAACAGCAATAAAAAACACAAAGACAGACCCTTATAAAATCTTCACTCGTTCTTAAAGATCAGTTAATAGGAAAAGGCCTCATTTGAAGATGAGGCCTTTTTTATTGAATCAAAACAAATGTTTTCTACCTTACACCGGGCACAGGCTGAGGCGTTGTGATTGGTGGAGGAACCCCGTTTATTGCAAAATGATAAATACCAGAACCAACCTTCAATTCCACATAGCCATCTTCTGTTTTACCAACAGCTATATCCTTGGATGAAGTAAGGGGCACACCCCCCTCGCTTATTTCACCGGCCTGTGCTGCGGGCAGGAAAATATCCGCTTTAGTATTGGCCGGTATCTCGATATTGTAATAAGTTTTGCCGTCTTTAACTTCCCAGCCGGAACTAAGGTTGCCATAGTACGTTTGCAAATTCGCGGTAGCAGAAGTGAAGCCACCACCAGGGTGCGGCATTACACGGATATGCTTGTACCCTACGCCGTCGTCATAGGTATCCATCCCCGCCATTACGCGGTACATCCAATCGCCGATGGCGCCGTAGGAGTAATGATTAAAGGAATTCATGCTGGCGGCCTCAAAGCTTTTATCCGGCCTGATGCCATCCCAGCGTTCCCATATCGTAGTAGCGCCCATTTTTACCGGGTATAACCATGATGGGTAAGTATCCTGCAAAAGCAAGCGATAAGCCATATTGGTTTGCCCGAACCGGGTCAGCACATGGCACAGGTAAGGCGTACCCAAAAAGCCGGTGGTCAGGTGATCGTCATACGCGTGAATATTATTCACCAGCCGGGTAGCTGCCTGTGCACGCAGGGATTCGGGCAGCATATCAAAATTGAGGGCCAGCGTATAGGCGGTTTGCGTGCCCGATACCAGTCTGCCATTAGCCGTTACGTATTCTTTTAAAAAGGCGTCTTTTATTTTTTTCAGTTGTACGGTATATGCATTTACATCGTCGGTTTTGTCCAGGACATTAGCAGCGTTGATTAATAATTGGGTTGAGTAGGCCCAAAAACATTGCGCGATAAAATATTTATCAGTGATGGCTGATGAGCCGTCGGTATCATCATCCACGCTGTAAAATAGCCAGTCGCCGAAACTGTTGCCGGTTTGCCAAAGGTCGTTCCTGCTTTGGTGCTGCATATAATCAACCCAACCCTTCATGCTGGCGTATTGATTCTGCAATATCTGCTTGTCGCCATAGGCGAGATACATATTCCAGGGGATAACGGTTGAAACATCAGCCCAGCCGGTGCTTCCCTGAACAGAACCAAGGCAATTAGGGACAACAAAAGGCACAATACCTTCGGCAGACTGGTCAGCCGCCACGTCTTTTAGCCATTTGGCAAAAAAATCGTTCACATTCATGTTAAAAGTGGCGGTGCGCGAGAACACCTGCGCATCGCCCGTCCAGCCCAGGCGCTCATCGCGTTGCGGGCAATCGGTGGGCACATCCAGAAAATTACCTTTTTGCCCCCATTGGATATTGTGCTGCAATTGGTTGATCAGGGGGTTTGAGGTAATAAAAGTTCCCGTCGGTTTCATATCAGAATATAAAGCTACGGCGGTAACGTCCTCCGGTTTTATTACATCGCCCGGATAACCCTCAATGCGGATAAACTGGAAGCCGTGAAAAGTAAAATGCGGCTCAAATGTTTCCTCGCCATCGCCCTTTAAAATGTAGGTGTCCTGTGCCTTGGCAGCGCGCAGGTTTTCGGTATAAAAATTACCGGCTTTGTCTAAAACCTCGGCATGTGATACAGTGATCTTATCGCCCGCCTTTCCTTTCACTTTCAATACTACCCAACCCACCAGGTTCTGGCCGAAATCGATCACCTGCTCGTTTTTGGGTGTTTTGAAGATACGCAGCGGCTTAAAGGTTTCGTGCTTTTTTACCAGCTCGTTGTAAGTAGCCAGCAGGATGTTCTTCGGATATTCCTGCGTTTTTACCGCAGTCCATTGCGAATCGTTAAAGCCCGGTAAAGCCCACCCGGTTTGTTGTTTGTTATGGTCAATCGTTTCACCGTTATAAATTTCGCTGTAAAGCACCTCGCCTGTCGATGATTTCCAGCTTTCATCAGAAGTGATGATCCCGGTTGTGCCATCTTCATAAGTAATGTTCAATTGAAATAGCAATGCGATATCCTTTCCGTATACGTTTCTGTGATCGTTAAAACCGATGATACCCCGGTACCAACCGTTGCCCAGCATCACACCGATGGCGTTTTCACCTTCTTTGAGCAGGTCGGTTACGTTATAGGTTTGGTATTGCAGGCGATGGCTGTAACTTGTCCAGCCCGGAGTAAGGTAAGCATCGCCGATGCGGTGACCGTTTATACTAGCCTCATATAAACCATGAGCTGTAATATATGCCACTGCATTCTTTATCTTTTTATGCGATGCAAATTGTTTGCGCATCAGCGGACTCGGGCGGTTGATGGAATCTTCAGCATAACCGGGAGTTATCCATTTGGCTTTCCAATCTGTTACACTAAACAGGGCGGTTTGCCAGCTAGCGGCAGCGCTCCACGGAGATGCCTTGCCCGTATTATCCCAAACCTTTACCCGCCAGTAATATTTTTTGCCCGACTGCAGCGGTTTGCCTTTATAAGTAATGAAAACAGATGAATCGGATGATATTTTACCCGAATCCCAAACATGCCCGCCGAAATTCTCCTTTTCGCTTACATCAATGCGGTAGGCGGTTTGCATAGTTCCGCGCTTATCTGAAGTAATCTTCCAGGTAAAGCGGGGGTGTGTTGCATCCATGCCAATTGGGTCGGTGCGATTTTCGCAAAGAAGGCCATAAACGGTCACCTGTGCAGAACATACGAAAGCGGTAATTTGCAGGGCAAATAAAAGGCAGAAGAATTTCATGAAGCTAATTATTTTAGGTTAACAGGGGTACTATCGCCCATCATCAAAACCAAATCTAATTAAAACGTATTGTATAAACTATCCTTAACTGTCTTTTTACATTGGGGGATTTAAGTGAGTGGTTGATTGGGTTGGATTAAGTTGATTTGGTTGAAGGGGTATGTGTTTACTTGAATGTTTCGTGGACTCACCCCCCAGCCCCCTCTCTACAAATAGAGAGGGGGAGTGAACGTGGCTATTGTTTAATGAATTAACTAAGCCAGGTACATTTTCTGATAATACTCATCTGCCATCCGGCCTGAATCAAAAGCGGGGACAACATCTTTCGCTGCCTTCCGCATGATGGATACCCATTTCTTTTGATCGCCATAATACATCGGCAATACCGTTTTTTCCAGGATGTCCATTAGTTCAGCAGCCTCCTGCTGATCCTTTTCATGATATTCAAGGCTAGCATCTGCAGGCTGTATGACAAAACTATTTACCTGGTCCTTTGCAAATTCAGGCACCCAGCCATCGGGTAATGACAGGTTGATACTGCCATTGAAAGCGGCTGTCATACCGCTGGTGCCCGAGGCTTCGCGATACATCCGCGGGTTGTTCAGCCATACGTCCGACCCTTTTTTAGCCAGGGCGGACAAGCCGAGCTCATACCCTGTAAGCACTGCACAATTGGCCAGCGGCTTAGCCCTCCTTATAATCTGATTAAATTGTTCAATGGCTCCATAATCTTCCGGGTAAGGCTTGCCGGCCCAGATCACCTGCACGGGATGATCTGCATTAAATATCAGCTTGATAAAACGATCCCAATCATGCATCAGCAGATCGGCACGTTTATAACCGGCAAAGCGGCGGGCCCAAACAATAGTCAGCACATTTTCGTCAAATAACTTACCACATTGGTCAGCCACTATTTTAAACAGCTGCTTTTTCATTTCTTTTTTGCGGGCAATGATAGCGTCGTCATTTTTTCCGGCTAAAGCGGCTTCCAGCTGATCGTCCTTCCAATAGGTTTTATTTTGCGCGTTAGTGATGGCAATAATCTCACAAATGCCCTGGTTGCCTTTCCACATATCCCTGGCTACCTCTGCATGCATTTTAGACACCCCGTTTGCCTTGCGGGCAAATTTCAGTGCCGCTACAGTATAATTCAACGAGTCACCTTCGATGCCTAAAATGTGTTTTACCTCATGCGACTGCAAATGATAGAAGAAGGACATCTCTTTAAGCAGGTCGAACCGGTGCTCTTCATTTCCTGCGGCTTCGGGCGTATGCGTTGTGAAAACCACCCGCTTTTTTATTTCATCAAGATTTTGGAATTTGGAATACAGGTAAAAATTTAAAGGGAGTGAGTGCCCCTCATTCATATGATATACTTCAATGTTCAATTTCAGTATATCCAGCAGCATAGCGCCGCCAATACCTAAAATGATGGATTGGGCGATCCGTGTGGATTCGGTTGAGTCATATAGCCGATAACTTATCGAACGGGATTGCTCATCATTTTCATTCAAATTGGTGGTCAGCAAAAAAAGAGGAGCGGAACCGAAAGTCTCCGGTTTCAATAAATAAGCCTTTACCTGCACGGGGGAGTCGTGAACAGGTACCGTGAACATAATGCCCGTGTCCTGCAAAAAGGAATAATCTTTTTCGATAAAGATCGGCTTCATGTCACCGTTCATTTCGCGCGACTGGTCGTAATAGCCATATTTCCACAACATGCCGATGCCGATCACATTTTGTTTGAGCTCATAGGCGCTGCGCATGTGAGAGCCTGCCAGGAAACCTAAACCGCCGCTGTATATTTTCAAGGCCTGGTCTATGGCGAACTCCATGGAGAAATAAGCGACCGGTTTACTATATTTTTTATCAGGCTCATAGCCGAAAATTTCCTGGGTAGTCATTATATCAATTAATTAAGTGTTTGGATTATTTAACAATAATAGTGAAAGAAGTCATAATCCGCCCGAATGTTTCTGTTTACTGAAAATATTTTTTCCTGTATAAAATCAGCTTTAAATCTATGTTAAGAGCGAAGTACAATCACTCAAAAAAAATAATTTGAAAAAAATTAACATAATATTTTGTTCGTACGAAATTTTTCCTACCTTTGATTTATGAAGTTAGTAAAAGACGATCAAAGCAATATCGAACCCACCAAATCGGAGCTGGAGATATTGCAGGTGCTGTGGGAATTCGGCCCGTCGACAGTGAGGGTTGTAAACGATAAGCTTAATGAGAAGAAGGATGTAAACTATACCTCCACTTTAAAGCTGATGCAGATCATGGCGGATAAAGGCATTGTGAAAAGGGACGAAAGCCAGATGAAGCACATTTATCATGTTGCCGAAGAGGAAGAAATAACCAAGGAACACCTGCTGCAAAAGTTTGTAGACTCAATGTACAGGGGCTCGGCCAGTAATTTGGTGATGCAACTACTGGGTAACAAAAAGGCATCTAAAGAAGACTTACAAGCGATAAAGGATATACTGAATAAATTAGAAAAGGAATAATCTGCTTACGATAAAACTTAACGATATGACACTCCCATCAATAAACTATAACGCTTCCGACCGGTTGGTTGGAGCGCTGTGCAATACACTAGTGCACTCACTATGGCAGGGCGTTTTACTGGCCGCCATTGCGGGTCTGATTGTTACCTGCACCCGCAGGACGAGCTCTGCACTTCGGTACAACCTGCTGATATCGGCTTTGCTGCTTTTTGCAATAGGGATAGGAATAACTTTTGCATGGCAATATCAAAGCAGCCCGGTAACGGGTGCAGGGATTCCGCCGGTTCCGCACATTAATGGTTACGCGGCCAATGTCCACGTGCAGCCGGTTCATATTTTCCTGAACGGACAAGAGCAATCGCTCCCCGGTTTTCCACAGAATCTAAACAGTTATCTTTCTGAGCATGACAATATCATTGTCTTCATCTGGTTCCTTATTATCTGTGCACGCAGCCTGCAGCTGAGCTTTGGCCTGTATGGTACCTACCGTTTAAGACGGATTCGCGTTACTGCGGTGAAGGGAAACTGGCCGCAACGCATGCAGCAATTGGCCGATGCGCTGGGTATTAAACAAACCATTACCTTATTGGAATCGGGCCTGGCTAAAGTGCCTATGATGATAGGCCACCTGAAACCTGTTGTGCTGGTGCCAATTGGTTTGCTGACTGCGCTTTCTGCGGAAGAAGTAGAAGCCATCTTGATCCATGAACTGGCCCACATCAAACGTCGCGATTACCTGGTAAATATGTTGCAAAGCCTGATGGAGATCTTTTTCTTCTTTAACCCAGCTGTACTTTGGGTATCAACATTGATCAAAACTGAGCGGGAAAACTGCTGTGATGATATCGTGGTGGCGCAAACCGATAGCAAAGTAAGCTATATCAAAGCCCTGGTATCCTGCCAGGAATACCAGTCGGCTATACCTGTGTATGCCATGGGACTTGGCGGAGATAAGGGGCATTTTTTACAGCGTGTTAAAAGGATGCTCTCCAATAGCAATCAAACATTAAATAAGGTTGAAAAAATGGTATTGACCATTTGTTTGATCTCTGCGGTATTGTTAACCGCGGCTTTTTCAAAGTCAGGGAAAATGAGTGCTATCGTAAAAACATCGGCAAAACGGTCATCGTCAATCCATAGTGTGACTAAAACTGATAGCTCAATCAGGATAACATCAATCAAGAATGATTCTCTGAATGTAGGCAGCGGAAAAATAAGAATATATAAACCGGGAGAAGTGGCAGATGGCACTGTGATGCGCAGGCACGAAAGTATCGGGGGCAAGTTATACGCTATCTTTGTGATCAAAAATGAAGGTACAGTTTATCAGTCTATTGGCTTGGATGATGGCAGCAAAACAAATTACTATATCAACGCCAAACCCGTTTCTAAAGCGCAATTCGCCCAAAACCGGCCCTTATTTGACAGGATGATATCAGAATCAGACGGGCTTGGCGCAAAACTACCTGCACAGCTAGGCGGCCTGCAGCACAATGGCGGTACAGGAGAAATTGTTGATAGCGCAGATATAAAGGCCAGAGATCAACTCAAATTTGAACAATCGGTGGATTTAGCAAAAGCGAATGGGGTGTTAGATTCATTAAAAAAAGCGAATCGCGGCGCCAGGGGACTTGGTTCAACAAAAGGTAATCTTGGAAAATTAAACGGTTCATTGAATCAGCTGGACACACAACGTGCGATAGCCGCTTATAAACTGGCCATAATGGATTCTACCGGACAGGGCTGGCACAAAACACCAATCAAGCCAAAATCATATCCATATAGTTACAACAAACCATATAAGCCATACGGTAACAAGGCTTACCCAACCGAGCCAAAAGAGCCAGTTGAACCGAATACAACTGCTACAACCCCAACACTTGCCAAGGCTTATGGCTCCTACCATTCAACTCCCGGAACACCACCAAGCCCGGTAAGTACTGTAGGCGACGGGATCACCAATCAGCTTATTAACGATCACCTGATAAAAGATAAAAGCAATTATACTTTTAAGATCACAAATGATGAGTTGTATATCGATGGGGTAAAACAACCGGATGAAGTCCATAAACGAATCGTTGAAAAATACCTGAAGCCGGGCGACACGATCAATTACACCCGCACTAACAAGACTACTAAATAATAATTTTTAAACCCCGCTATCACGCGGAAAAGACGGGCAGCTATCAAACCTTAAATCATTCGTAACATGAAAATAATGCTACTGGCTTTGATAGCCGTATTAGGAGCCTTTATGCCTAAGCTTAGCCAGGCCCAATCAATATCCGGCAAACTAACGGGGCTGGTTATCGACTCCAACCGAAAGCCGGTGGACGCAGCCACCATTCAATTGCTCAATGGCAAAGACTTGGTTTTGATTAAAACTGAAGTGGCCGGGCAGGATGGAACTTTCTCTTTTGGAAATCTAAAGGAAGGCGCGTACAAAATAATCATCACTGCGGTGGGATTTAAAAGCTATGATAGCGGCGTGATCAGGATAGACGCACAGAATGTGGTGATCGATCTGCCTGCCATTATATTATCAGCAAACAAAAATGAATTAAAAGGGGTGTCAATCACGGCGCAACGGTCGTTTATCGAGCATAAGATAGACCGCACAGTGGTGAATGTGGATGCGCTGATCAGCAATGCAGGGACGACCGCCATGGATGTACTGGAAAAATCGCCGGGTGTGATGGTAGATCAGAATGGGGCAATCAGCCTAAAAGGTAAGGGTGTAACTATCTTTATAGATGATAAGCCCACTTATTTGTCAGGTGCTGATCTGGAGAGTTACCTGAGGTCGCTGCCTTCATCGTCATTGGATCAAATTGAGCTGATGACCAACCCGCCTGCCAAATATGACGCTGCCGGGAATGGTGGTATCATCAATATCAAAACAAAAAAAAACAAACTTCGGGGTTTTAACGGCAGCCTGAATCTGGCCTTTGCACAGGGTAAATATGCCCGCACCAATAACAGCTTCAATTTTAATTACCGGGATAACAGGTTTAATGTTTTCGGTACGTTAAGTTATGGCACGCAAAACGGGTTTAATGACCTCGATATTTATCGTCATTATTTTAATCCGGATGGCAGCACCAATTCCTTCTTTAATGAAAATACCTTTATCAGGCGCAAGGCAAATGCTTATGGCACCAAGATCGGGGTTGATTTTTATCAGTCGGACAAAACAACCTGGGGTATTGTCCTCAATGGGATGCTACGGCCCTCTAACCGGTCTAACCTAAGTGTAAGCAACCTGCTTGATGCCGATAGTACACCCGACTCTATTATCAAAGCCAATAACACTCAAAAGGATAATTTCAAAAACGGCAGTATCAACCTCAACTATCGCCATCAATATGATAAAAACGGCAGGGAGTTAACATTCGACATGGACTATATCGCCTATAAAACCACCAGCGACCAATTTTTCGACAATACCAGCTTCACGCCCAATGGCGCGCTGGTTGAACAGGATCAACTGACAGGGATGCTGCCCTCCCACATCCGCATTTATTCAGCCAAGGCAGATTATACCCATCCCCTGAAACACGGTTTTAAAATTGCTGCTGGTGTAAAAACCAGCTTTACGCAAACAGATAACATAGCCGATTATTTTTACACCTTAAACGATACCACTAAACCTGATTACGATAAAACCAATCATTTCATTTACAAGGAGAATATTAATGCCGCCTATATCAACCTGAATAAGGATTTCAAAAAGCTGTCGATCCAGGCAGGTTTGCGGTTTGAAAATACAACTTCTGATGGCCACCAGCTGGGTAATGCAATGAAGCCTGATTCATCTTTTAACCGCAACTATAATGGCTTGTTTCCGACGCTTTATTTGTCTTATAAATTGGATACGGCATCAGTTAACCAGATTGGATTGAACTACGGCCGCAGGATAGACCGCCCCTACTACCAGGACCTAAACCCATTTATATCGCCATTGGATAAGTTTACCTTGTATGTAGGGAATCCATTTCTTAAACCATCGTTTACCAATAATATCGAACTGTCACATACCTACAAAAACAAGATCACCACGACTATCAGTTACAGCAAAACGAATAATGACGTGAATGAAACCATCGAAATTGTAGATGGCATTTATTACAGCAGGCCGGGCAATATCGGCAGTATCGTGAATAAAAGTATATCAGTTGACGCCACCTTCGACTTTACAAAATGGTTCAACTTTCACTTTTATGGCGAGGTAAGCAACCAGCATTCAGTAACTGCTTTTTATACCGGCCCGTTAGATACCAAGGGGACATATTTTGTGATAAGGCCTGTTGTGGGAGTTGCGCTCGATAAGACATGGAACGCACAGATCGATTATTTATATCAAAGTAAGATCACCAGTGTCCAGTTCCTTTTAGGCTCCCGGTCGCGGTTAAATATGGGGGTATCGAAAAAACTATCCCCGAGTACCACGCTTAAATTCACCATGAACGATATTTTTTACACCGGTATTGGCAGCGGCGTCATCAATAACCTTGCCCAAACTGCCGCAGGCTGGCGCAATGCAGCCGATTCGCGTTTTGGGGTGGTAACCTTAAGCTACCGCTTCGGCAAAGTCATCGCCGACCAGCGCAAACACGATGCAAATGGCGCCGAGAGTGAACAGAACAGGGTGAAGAATTGAGAGCAAGCAAAAGTGGGTATCACTCTGAGGCACTCGAAGGGTGAGCGCAGAGGCCTTTGCCCGCATGTTTCGAGAGCCTCAACATGACACCTTGATTCTCACTTAACTGGATTCTCACTTAACTGGTTCAGCTGCCGCGGATATCGCTTGCAAAAACCAGGCTGCGTGCGGTATCCACTGTTCAGTCCAGCGCCACTCGTTGCCTTCAGCTTCTTTTTTGAAATCGATACCCGAGCCGTCGCCGTTGCCATCTTTGCCGGTAATGCCATTGGATATTCCGCCCCGCTCAGAACCATGTCCAAAAAGGGAATGCATATAAGACACATTATTGCGGCCAAAGCCATACATAAAACACATGGAATACGGATTGCAGCCCAATATCCAGGACAATTGCTGTGATGCGAAAGTAGCCAGGGGAGCTTTAACGCCCCAACCACCTTGTGCAGGGTAAGCTATACGCCCGCCAATTATGGCTGCCGTTGCCAGCGAGCCGAGGCGGGCATCTTCGCCCTGCCACCACCAGCCGGTTTCATTTTCGTGCGGGATGAAAAAGCCGTCTTTTACAGTGCCTTTATATAAAAAACTTTGTCGCGCGTAGCCAAAGGGGTTACTTACTTTATGACTAACAGCCAGGTTATAGTCCAATGCTTTTTTGATGGTCTGGATAGCCTTATCTCTTAATGTTGGATCTGTCTCTTTTTTGAGATAACGTGAAAGCGCCACTATAGGCATACCCGCATCGGCAGCATGCCAGAAGGGACGGTTGGAATCATTCGCAATAAAATAGCCATCGGGCGACATGCGTTTGGATAAGTTCGCGGCCCTTTTGCGTGCTTCATCACGATATAAGGGTTCATTGGTGGCCATCCAGAGTTCGGTAGCTGCCACCAGGGCGCAGTAATCATCAATGATATTTTCCTTGCCGTCATCGTCATATTTGGTGTTATTGACCAGCAGGTGGGTGAACGCTCGTTTTGCGCCATCAAGATATTGCTGCGAAGTAAACTCACCATTCTTTTTCCACCTTGAAACTCGGGCAAGTGCGGCGATGGCCATCCCCCCACCTTCGCGGAAAGCCGCTTCATAAGCATTGGTGGTAACACTGTTGGCCCGTAGGCCAACTACGCGCCTGTCATCCGGGTTTTTGCTGAAATAACTAAAGATGGTTTCATAGAAATATCCCTCCGGAGAAAGTGAGCGCATGATAAAATCGGAGCCATAGACAGCTTCGTTTTCCAATGAATCTTTAAGGCCCCACTTGCTGAGCAGACCGGGGATCGCTTCGTCTGCGCTTGCCATCGACCATACTACTAATGGGATTTGTTGTGGCGATACAAAATTGGCATAAGCCAGGTGCGAGAAATATTTGCTGATATCACCTGATGCATCGCACCAGCCACCACGCAGGTCGACCGTTTTATCGCTGCCAAACAGCCTGATGTGTTTGTCCGCTTCCAGTTCCTGCGGCGTATTGGCCCTTTGCTTGTTATAATAATGGATGATGGAGGAGATGGTCAGTTTTGCCATCGCATCATCGGCTATGGTAAATTCATCCGAATCATATTTTTCACTACCAATGATGAGTTCGAGTTTATATTTTCCTTCTTTTTTGAACGAAGAAAAATCAGCCTGGTAAAACACTTTATCGGGATACCAATCCTCTACTTTTTGCGGCGCACTTAATGTTCCGGTATATTCCGGCTGGCCTGTCGAGGAATTGATCAAAGCAAAAGCTGGTTTTCCTGGCAATTGCGAGTCATCCCCTATCACAGCGATCTTACTTCCCCGGCTATCGAAACCAATTTGGTTAATATAGATTATGGGTTTGGCAGCAACAGATATCGAAATGATTAAAAACGAAACGAGAGCTATGAGCTTGATGAATTTCATGATCCAGGTTTTATGGTTTTGCAGCAGCCCAGAATATGGCGTTGGTGAACAATTTTTTATAAGCATCATTTTGAAACAGGTCGGGTGAGTGGCCCATGAAGATGTAGATGTTCCGCGCCTTTACTTTTTCATTCGTCCAGATCACTGGGTGGTCGGCCATTTTAATATCCGATTTGGGTATGTATGAGTTTTCATCCACACTGGCAATCACATGCACATTGGGGCGTGGACTTTTATCGTAAGTATAAAATTCTTCCGTTTGGATATGGAAAGTTGATGGAACGCCCTTCATTACGGGGTGCTGCTTGTCCTCCACATTTACGTCGCCCTGTACAAAAGTGGCGATATAGTTCTTCCAGCGGATGCCCCCCATGAAGGTAGAAAACCAGTTCCACATCGGGTAGCCGTCAAACTCGCCCAAAAGCGATGCATGATGAAAACCGATCCACCCGCCTTTACCCTGCTCAATATATTTTTGGAAAGCCTCTACAGCCGCGGGCTTCCAGGCATAAGGTGCATAATCCAGTTGCAAAAAAAGTTGGTAATGGCTTAAAAAATCTTCGTTGATCTTATCGGTGTTAGTAATATAGTCGATACTGAAATTGCTGTCGGCAGCCAGCTTATCCAGCCAAATTTTGGCGGCTTTGGAATATTCAATGTGGTGCCCGCCATTCTCATACAGCGCGATCACTTTAAAGCGAGGCGTTTTTTGTTGGGCGAAGGCGATGATGCCAACAAACAAAAAGGCGATTAATAAGAGTGTTTTTTTCATAGCAAATTCAGGTTATTTGGAGGCGGCCCACTCAATGGAATTGTGAAGCAATTTAATATAATCGGCATTATAACACAAGTAGGCATCATGGCCGATACCGATGTATACCATGCGGCGATATTTTGGATTTGTCCATATTATGGGATGGTCGCCCATGGGTTTGTTTTGCTTGTAAGTGGTTTCGTCAGCGGTCGCGATCACATGCACATTAGCCCGCGGACTCTTATCAAACTCATACCACTCATCGGCGACCTCCAGTTTCGCAGGCAGTCCTTTAGTTATCGGGCTATTTTGATCCTCGATGATTACTGTTCCCTGCTGGTAAGCCGGGTGCGGCGAATAGATCACATCGCCCATAAAGCTTTCAAACCATTGCCAGTATTTGGTTTTCGGGGCTAAAAACTCTTTGCCTGTCAACCCTGCAGCGTGAATACCAACCCAGCCTCCTCCCCGC
>Ga0105237_10003258_pt1 | contig 19406 bp, 20 predicted proteins | sample KBSC24metaG_FD_81520 | JGI IMG/M metagenome (GOLD analysis project Ga0105237, IMG submission 81520) | Corn rhizosphere microbial communities from Kellogg Biological Station, Michigan, USA - KBS C2-4 metaG | ecosystem: Host-associated > Plants > Roots > Rhizosphere > Soil | place: Michigan, USA... | reverse complement strand
GGCGTCTAGTGCGGCGAAATGCGATAAGCGCAACGGCGAGCGCCGTGAAGAATGTGCTCCTCACGTTCTACCGTGCAGCCGTCGCCAAGGACATCGCGAAACACCGCCAGTTCCGATCTGCAGAAGCCCTGGCAGGTCGTTGCGGCCGCGCATATCGGACAGTGGTTCTCGATCAGGAGCCATGCGTCGCCTTCATTCGTCCGACGCCATTCGGCCATATAGCCTTCGGCGGATCGTTGCGCCGCAAGGGCTGCAATGCGCGCCTCGAGATCATCGACGCCTTCGAGGACGGCCGAATAGGTGGCTCGCGTCTCGCCTTCTCTTGCGGCAATCAATTGGTCAAGCGCGGCTTCACCGAGCGTGTTGCGAACCGCCTTGATCAGGCTGACGGCAAGCTCTCCATGCGTATCGGGAAAAAATCCGTGCCCCCGCTCCGTCAGCTCCCACTCCTGTTGCGGCCGGCCGACGCCCTTGGCTTGAGAACGAGCCTCGACGAGGCCATCCGCTGCCAGCTTGACAAGCTGCTGGCGCGCATTCTCCCCGGTTGTTCCAAGAGCAGCGCCGAGCGCCGATGAGGTTTGCGAACCGCGCATCTTCAAAAGCGTGAGAATTCGCTCGGATGCGGGCCGCCCCTGGCGCTTCTCCGCTTCCATGTCAGTCGAGCCAGCGAGGTAATATTCCAAAGCCATGCTTGGTATATAGTCGAGCCGCGAACAGCCATCAATCCCGAAGGGCGCCTCTAACTCGACTTTGGATGATGATTCAATTTCACCGCGCACGGATGCCTGACCGGATTGCCTCTCCATCAACTCGATATTCGAGCCGGAGCGATACCATTATATGCGGAAAAATATAATGCTAGCGGTTAGGCCTCTTCCAGGAGAATCCCATACTCAGACTCCATCGCCCGATCCCCGTCGCGAAAATCGCTATTGCACTCGGCAGCATAGTGTTCTCGACGCCCGCCTGGGCTGACCGTGTGGTGACCGATCAGATCGGCCGTCAGGTGCATATTCCGGATGTCGTGAACCGCGTCATCATCCTGCAGCACCAGACCCTCAACATCGCCGTCCAGCTCGAAGCGCTCTGCGGCATCGCGGTTCGTTCGGCGAAACTCGGCAGCGGCCAGTGAGAGGAAACCGCTTTCGCGCCGCTGTTCCGGCAAAGGGACAGGAAAGGAAGCTGTCGCGACAGGGGCAGGAGACATTGCGAGACGCCGGATTTGTTTCGATCGACTGATCCGAATAGCCTGCCTATGCATCGAATGCCCGCTGATGGGATCAAGCCCTGACGATGTGGATCCCGTAACTCCTCACGCTCTCATCTCCCACGATGTCCCTCATATGCAAGGGCACGTCCGATTCCACCGACCAGCGGTCTTTTACAACAAGGTGCTCTGGAAGATGGTCGACGATGCCCGAGATGACCTTTTCGTAGTCTACAATGATCGCTTCGCGACCGATCAGGCGATCGATCAAACTGGCATCGCTCGCCACGTGGCCGTTTTCGCAAAACCAATAGGATATGAGGTCCAGCTCCGAATTCGACGGCAAATCGGGAGGCAGGGTCTGGTTGAGAAAGCTGAAATTGCCGGCGCAACCGGAATCCGTCAGCACCGTTTGCGCGATGTTCAAGTGTAGGGGCGATTGATCGACGAAGGTCAGGTGCAGCCTCGGGTTCGTAGCGAGAAATGCGAACGTCAATCCGAAGACGCCCGAGCCGCAGCCTAGGTCGCGCACGTTTTCGTATTTCACCGGTTCGATATTCGCGGAGAGCAAAGCCAGGCAGCATTTGAGAGCGTTTTTAATTCCATACGCCTTCGTAAAAGTCTCAGCCTGCGTCTCGTGGTCAAATATGAAAATTCTTGCTGCGCTTTCGACCTCTTCTCTGAGCGCCAAAGCCTCCTGATCGGCTTTGAAGATTCCCGACTTTGCCTGTAACGCCGCTGCCAATTCAGCCAGCTCGACCGGAAACGTCCCCTGTTGCATTTTCATCCATCATTTTGGTTAGGCTCACGCCGTCTGGTGAGCAGTGATAATGTCGATATATTGGCCCGCAGGGCGTTTTAGATATGAATTCTATTATGCAGATCGATAAATGAACTTCGCCGGATGTGAACGCATCCATTTCATTCTCATACAACGAGACGAGCGTGTTCTTCAATGTCGAGCAACTCGTCGTCGAGGTGGAGAAGAGAAGAAACATTGCGCGGCTTTTGTCGATGGATGTGCTTGACGGCGAGCGGTCGTCCGACATAACTGGATGCGACGGTTCCCCAAGGAAGACTCTACGGGGATTAATAGGGAACACGGTGAGGGCGACCCAAAGGGGACCTAGACCGTGGCTGCCCCCGCAACTGTAAGCGGATTGCCGGTCATCCCGGAGCGACCAGCTTGCTGGTCATCTCCCAGGGTCTTCGGACCATGCCACTGCGCGGAAACGGCGCGGGAAGGCAGATGATTGTCAGACATCCGCGAGCCAGGAGACCTGCCGTCAATCACGATCCAATCAGCCGGGCGGGGATGCCCGGAAAGGGACAGAGAATGATTGACCTGAGCCTTCGATATTACCCGGCACTCTTCGTTCTTGATTGGGATTTCCGCAACCGGCTGCGGTGTGTCTGAGCGCTGTTGCGCTGACGTCACTCAGTTTTTCATCCCTATCGAGATCTTTCATGCGCCATTTTCTGACGACCATTACATTTGCGCTCGGCCTTGCCGGCTTCGCAGCTCCCGGTTTTGCAGCGACCCAGTATCCCCTCACCATCAACAATTGCGGCCAGCAGGTCACCTTTAAAAAGGCTCCAGCTCGGATCCTGTCCATCGGTCAAGGCATGACCGAGATCCTGCTGTCGCTCGGCCTTGCCGACAAGATCGCCGGAACGGCCGTCTGGGTCGGGCCTGTTCTGCCACAATATGCCGAAGCCAACGGCAAGATCCCGCGTCTTGCCGATAATGACCCGAGTTTCGAAGCGGTTGTCGGCAAGGAACCGGACCTCGTTGCCGCCGAATTCGAATGGCATGTCGGTCCGCAAGGTTCGGTCGGCAAGCGCGAGCAGTTCTCCGGGCTTGGCATCAACACCTACATCGCGCCGACCGACTGCGTTGCCAAGGTCAATGCCGACGGCGGTGACGGCGTGCGCAAGGAACTCTTCACGATGGACCTGATCTATCAGGAGATCGATGAACTCGCGCAGATCTTCGACGTCGGGGATCGCGGCAATGCGCTGGTCGCCGACCTCAAGAAGCGTCAGGCGGAAGCAGTGGCTTCAATTGCCGGCGCACAGGCCAAGAACCTGCCGATCGTGTTCTGGTTCTCGAGCAAGGAAGTCAACGGCGATGCCTTCATCGCCGGCAAGAACAGTGCGCCGGCGTATATCCTCAAGACACTCGGCGCCAGGAACGTCGTGACGACGGAGGAGGAATGGCCGCTGGTTGGATGGGAGACGATCGCGCAGGCCAATCCGGCCGTGGTCGTCATCGCGACGATGGATCGCCGGCGCTACGCGGCCGACGATCCCAAGGTCAAGCTCGATTTCCTCGAGAAGGACCCGGTCACGAGCCAGCTCGATGCAGTCAAGAACAAGCACTTCGTGATGATGGACGCGCAGTCGATGAATCCCACCATCCGGACCATCGACGGCATCGAGACCCTGGCCAAGGGCATCAAGTCCTTCGGCCTGGCGCAATAGATGCGCGGGATCGCAGGACGGCAGAAGCGGTGGGCGCTATTGGCGCTCACCATCGCCGCAATCGTGCTCCTGGCGCTCATGATCAGCCTTGCCGTGTCGATCGGCGAGATTTCCATCCCGCTGGCCACAACAGCCAAGGCCGTTGCGAACCGGCTGATGGGGACGGATTTCGAGTTGAGCCGGATCCATCAGGGTATCGTCTGGGACTACAGGCTGAGCCGAGCGCTCGTAGCCGCCAGCGCCGGCGCCTCATTGGCGCTGAGCGGCGTGATCCTGCAGGCCATGCTGCGTAATCCGCTCGCCGAACCCTATGTGCTCGGCATTTCAGCAGGCGCCTCGACCGGCGCGGTCTGCGTCATGATCCTCGGTCTCGGCTCGGGAATCCTGGGCCTTTCGGGCGGGGCCTTCCTCGGCGCGATCGCGGCCTTTCTCTTCGTCGGCCTCCTGGCTACGGGCGTCGGCGGCACAAGCGAGCGGATCATCCTGTGCGGCGTCGCCGGCTCGCAGCTCTTCAATGCACTGACCTCCTATATCGTCACCACATCGGCGAATGCCGAGCAGGCAAGGGGTGTCATGTTCTGGCTGCTCGGCTCGTTGAGCGGCGTGCGCTGGCCGGATGTCTATCTTTCGGGGCCGGTTGCCATTGTCGGCTTTGCAATCTGCATGGGACATGTCCGGGTTCTGGACGCCTTCGTCTTTGGCACCGATGCTGCGGCTTCGCTCGGCATTGCGGTGCGGCGCGCGCAGATCGTCCTGCTTGGGACGACGGCGCTCATGACGGCTGCGGTCGTCAGCATCGTCGGCTCGATCGGCTTTGTCGGTCTCGTCATCCCGCATGCGGCCCGTTTTCTGGTTGGCCCCAGTCATGATCGGCTGCTGCCGGCGGCGGCGCTTACCGGCGCGATCTTCATGGTCGGCGCCGATATCGTCTCGAGGATCATCATCCCTCAGCAGATCCTGCCGATCGGCGTGGTCACCGCCTTGTTCGGCGCCCCGGCCTTCGCAATCATTCTCTATCGCGCCCGGAGGACGGCATGAGCATCGCGGTCGACAAGGTAACCTTCGCGGCCGGCAACACGCTGATCGTCAACGGCATCAGCTTGACGGTGCAGAAGGGAAAGGTCCTCGGTCTGCTCGGACCGAACGGTTCCGGGAAGTCCAGCCTCCTGCGGCTGATCTGCCGCTTGAGAAAAGTACGCAGCGGTATCATCCGGCTCGGCGGCAACGATATCGCGGCCATCCCGCGCGGCGATATCGCCCGCCGGATCGCGCTGGTCGAGCAGCAGGCGACGACGGAGACGCAGGTGACCGTGATGGACGTGGTTCGCCTTGGTCGCACGCCGCATCGCGGCCCATTGTCGGCCTGGAGCGCTCGTGACGATGCGGCCGTCCTCGATGCGCTTGGGCGTGTGGGCATGCAGGGCAGGGCGGCGCAGCTCTGGCAGACCTTGTCGGGTGGCGAGCGCCAGCGCGTCCATATCGCCAGAGCCCTTGCGCAGACCCCCAGCGAACTGCTCCTGGACGAGCCGACGAACCATCTCGATATCCAGCACCAGCTCGATATTCTGGGACTGGTCTCGAAGCTCGACGTCACCTGCATCATTGCCCTGCACGATCTCAATCTGGCGGCCATGTTCTGTGACAGCCTGGCCGTGCTGCAGGAGGGCGAGGTGGTTGCGGCCGGAGCTCCCGAAGATGTTCTGACGGAGGAACTGATCGGCCGGGTCTTCGGCGTGCGCGCCCATGTCCAGAAATCTTTGGTCCACGGCCGCTGCAACATTCAATACATGACGGGTTGAATGTATTCGAACAGTCACGATACCGCGTGGTTCCACGCGAATGGAGTTCGGGCCAATGTTCGACTTTCGCAGTGTCGTCTTTGCACGCCGCCCATGTCGTTTTCACCGGCGCCGTGCGCGTGTAGAAGGATGCTGGCTGATGTGCATGGAGCGCATCCCTTGAGCTGCATTTGAACCGACCGTGACGGCTATCTCGAGCATGTCGTGTCGGAATCTCGTTTAGCCAATCGTCTTCAAGACAGACAAGCTATGGAGAACGGCGATGACGATTACTATTACCGCCTTTGAACGGTCGCCCGATCGCGGCAAGGGTCTGGCGCGTGACATGCGCGTTCGCTGGGCGCTCGAAGAAGTCGGTCAGCCTTACGACGTTCGTCTTCTTTCGTTCAAAGCGATGAAGGAACCCACACACCTCGCGCTTCATCCGTTCGGGCAGATTCCGACCTATGAAGAAGGCGATCTCGTCCTGTTCGAGTCGGGGGCGATCGTGCTCCATATCGCGGAGCACTATCAAGGCCTGCTGCCGGACGATGCCAAGGCCCGGGCGCGCGCCATCACATGGATGTTTGCCGCGCTTACCACGATGGAGGCGCCGATCGTCGATCGCGAAGTCGCCAAGCTCCTGGAGCGTGACGAGACCTGGTACGAGCAGCGCCTGCCCATGGTCGAGGAACGCATCCGCAAGCGGCTGAGCGAACTTTCCGGTCACCTCGGCGATGCCGACTGGCTCGACGGCAAGTTCAGCGCCGGTGACCTTCTGATGGTGTCGGTGCTGCTCAGGTTGAAAAGCTCGGGTCTACTGGACGAATATCGGAACCTCTCCGCCTATGTTGCTCGCGGTGAGGCGCGGCCCGCATACAAGCGTGCTTTCGAGGCTCAGTTGGCGGTTTTTACCGCCGTGTCGACCGGCTGACGAAGGTTCGCTCTGGGCCAGGTGTTGCCGTTAGCGGCACTTGCTGCATTGGATCGGAACAATATGGCGTCTTCCTATGCGCGCGCCCGCGTCGGTGCGGTGAAGGCTGCGATCGTCGCCTCGTCATGGCCCGCTTCGCCGAGGAGGCGCTTTGCAAGTTCCGTGGCGGGGCCGCTCAGGGCACTGTCGGGCCGGATCAGGTGAAACGAGACGTGGTAGTCTATCGCCCTGTCGGAAACCGGTACCAGCCTGCCGCTTTCAATTGCCGCATCCGATAGCGGCGGTCGTGCCAATGCAACGCCCACGCCCTGAACGCAGGCATCGATGACGAGATTGTAGTCCTCGAACCGCCGGTCCTGTCCACGCGGCAGGTATTCGACGCCCTCCGGAGCGAGCCAGCGCCGCCAGCCCTCGATGTTCGAATCGTGCAGGATCGGCATGGCGAGCAGCGATTGCGCATCGCGATTCTGCCCAAGCCTTTCCGCCAGCGAAGGCGCAGCGATCGGAAAGGATCTTTCGTGCCAGAGGGGCAGAGCGCGCACACCGGCCCACGGCCCCTTGCCGCAGCGGATGGCGAGATCCGTTCCCTCGCCAAAGTCCGCCAGACGATGTTCAAGGATCAGCTCGAGATGAATGTCGTTGCCTTCGAGCTTCGGCAGGCGGGAGAACAGCCATAACGACGCGACGGAAGGTGTGAGGGAAAGACGAACCGTCGCCTTGTTGCGCCGGGGAAGCCAGCGCTCGCCGCTGTCGCTGAGAAGGGCAAGGGCCTCCTCAGCGCGGGCAAAGAAGCGCATGCCCTCCGGAGTGAGGCTCACGCCGCGCGGCTGCCGCGCAAAGAGCCGCACACCGAGCCAGCGCTCCAACCGCGATATCTGTCTTGAGACGGCGCCATGGGTGATGCCGCCTTCTTCGGCAGCTGCCGAAAAGGAGCCAAGGCGGGCCGCGCGTGCAAAGGTTTCAAGTGTATCGAGCGGCGGCAGTGCTTGCGAGCTGTGAACCATAAACACAGCTGATCATTGATTGCGGTGCTTTTCAAGCACGTATTGGGGGCCTATTCCACTCCCATGCAAATGGATGGGAGTCGAGCATGAGCATGTTGACGAGCGACGTGGGGGTAAAGGGCAGGTTTGATCTGGTGGCCTTTTCGGCTGTTGTCGTCACGATCATCTTCTGGGCTTCTTCGTTCGTCGTCATCCGCATCTGTCTCGGGCCCCTGACGCCGATAGAACTTGCGACGGCCCGTTATGTGACGGCGGGCGTCATCGCTCTTGGCTATCTGGCATTCAGATGGAGCGTCCCGACAAGAGGGGATCTCCTGCGGATCTCGATTGCCGCAATCCTTTTCATCGCCACCTATGCGGTGCTGCTGAATACAGGCGAACAGACCGTGCCGGCGGGGCCTGCGAGCTTCATCATCAACACCATGCCGGTGTTCACGGCATTGATCGCCATGTTTGCTCTCGGAGAGCGCTTCGGCTTCTGGGGGTGGATCGGCACGGCGGTTTCCTTCGGCGGCGTGGCGTTGATCGCTGCCGGAACGGGCGATGGGTTCAGCTTCGATCCAAACGCCATGCTGATCCTCGGCGCTGCTCTTTGCTCGGCAATCGCCAGCGTCCTGCAAAAGCCCGTTCTCGGGCGGCTGCCGGCATTGACGGTGACTGCCTGGGTGCTGTTCATCGGCTCCATTCCGCTTCTTCCGGCCGTGCCCGCCACCCTCAGAGCCTTGGCCGCCGCGCCGGCAGATGTGAACTGGGGCGTTGCCTATCTCGTGATCTTTCCGACCGCGGTCGGCTACGTTACCTGGGCCATCGCCCTGAAGCGGCTTTCGGCTGCACGGGCATCCAACTTCCTCTACGGGGTACCGCCGACAGCAACGCTTATCGGCTTCCTCTGGCTGGGAGAAACTCCCTCGACGATCGGCGCGATCGGCGGCGCCCTGGCGATCTTTGGGGTCGTCGTCGTCAACATGAGACGGCGGAAGTAGAGAGCGTGGCGTAGATGACAGCCGGCACCATGCTGCATGTCTGCCGTTTTACCGTTGCCGTTTCGGCAATGAAAGAGCCGCAAATCAGCGCTTCTTCAGAACGCCTTTGTTTGTCATAGTTTGGCTCAAGGCGGCCGCAGAGCGCGCCGCGAGGCGAATTTCATGGCTTATGTCATCACCGAACCCTGCATCGATATCAAGGATGGCGACTGCACCGTCGCCTGTCCTGTTGACTGCATCTACGAAGGCGGCCGGATGTTTTATATCCAGCCGCAGGAGTGCATCAATTGCGGGCTCTGTCTTTCCGTCTGTCCCGTCGACGCTATTCTGTGGGATCAGGAAATGCCGGCGGAGCGGCTGTTCCTCCGTGACGTCAACCGTGATTTCTTTGCCGACGAAGTGACCGGCTGGGGTGCCCCCGGCGGCTGGGACAAGAGCCGGACGACCAGCCAGGACCATCCCTTTGTCGCCGCCTATCGCGGACCTTCCGAAAACCGCTTGTGAGACCATGTGAGGAGCCTTCTCGTGACGCAGACCCGGATCGCCGGCGTGATTGCCGCCGTGCCAACTCCTTTTGACCATCACGGCGATATCGATGGCGATGCTTTCATCGAGCACGCTCGCTGGTGCCTGGATAATGGCTGCGATTTTTTGAACGTGCTGGGGACGACCGGGGAGGCCAATTCCCTCTCGGCCTCTCAGCGCAGTGCGCTGATGGCGACCGTGGCCCGTGGGCTGGACGGCGGCAGATTGATGGTCGGCACCGGTACACCGGATCTGGAAACCACGGTCGCGCTGACGAGGCGGGCCTTCGACCTCGGCTTTGCCGCCGCTCTCGTCCTGCCGCCCTATTATTATAAGCCCGTGGACGAGGATGGGCTGTTCGCCTGGTTTGCCGAACTCGCGAGGATGACGGCCGAGACGCCGATCGCGATCTATCTCTATAATTTTCCGCAATTGACCGGCATCGAATTCTCGCCAGCGCTTTCGGCGCGGCTCGCACAGGCCTTTCCGGAGCGGATCAATGGCGCAAAGGACAGCTCCGGCAATCTCGCCTATGCGCGCGAGCTTGCAAGGATCAGCGATTTTGCCGTCTTTCCCAGCAGCGAGGCGGCGCTTGCCGATGCCGATCGCGATGGCTATGCCGGCTGCATCTCGGCGACGGTCAATATCGACCCTCGCTCGTCGCAACGGCTATGGCGTGATCAGCAGGATGCGTTGCTCTCCGAACGCGTTCGCAATCTGCGGCAAGCCATTGCTTCCCACCCCCTTATTCCCGCCGTCAAATATCTCGTCGGCAAACGGAGCGGAAATGCGATTTGGAACAAGGTGCTTCCGCCGCAATTGCAGATCACCGATAGGGCCAGGCTCGAGAGCCTCGATGCATTGCGGATTGGAGCGTCGGTCGATGCATGAGGCTCCAGTGGAGCAACATCAGGAGACACCAGGCCAGGCCGCGTAATAGGCTCTCGTCGCTTCGGACAAGGCGCGGACGAGGGGGCGTTGCTGCTCGAGCCTAGGCAAATCGGTCTTCGCCTGTGCTTTCAACTCCCGCAGGGCGGCATCGAAATCGACGCCAGTCAATTTCCCGTCGCGCATCACCTCACGTCCCGAAACAATCAGTCCCTTGGCATATGCGGCGCTCATGCGCGTCAGCAGGACTTCCGCCTCGTCGATGTCGTCGAATAGCGCGTCAGCGATCATGGCCTGATAGTCGACGACGGTAAAATCATCGGCGTCTTGTGCATCGATGACCTGGGCACCGGTCCGGATGGCGGCGTCGAATAGCTGTCCTGCCGTCAGCCGGCGGATCAGTCCGCGGCCTCCATGCACGAGATGGAGCAGCCGCATCTCCCGCCAGAGGTCCTGATCGTCGTCAAACCCGGTGCCGTCGAGGCCGATGGCGAAGACAGGGCCGCCGGCTTCGGCGATCGCAGCGACCGGCGCCACCCCAGAACGCAGGCGCAGGTTCGCTGTAGGATTGCTGACAAGCTGGACGCCGCGCTCGGCCAACAACGCATATTCGTCGGGGCGCAATTGCACACCATGCGCGACTGCCAGGCGCGGCGACAGGAAGCCGATCCTGTCGAGATAGTTGACCACGCCTTCAGGAAAGCGTCGGTCGAGCCAGATACGTTGGCGCGGACTTTCCAGCAGATGCATGTGGATGCGCCTGTTGCTTACGGCGGACGCCTCCGCAATCGACTCAAGCAGCGCGTTTGAGCACCATTGCGGCCCGATGGGTCCATATTGCACATCGACCAGCGAGCTGGAGTTTGCTGCCGCAACTGCCTCGACCGCTGCAAGTTGCGTGCGGATCGGCGCATAGGCAGGAATGGTCGGCTCCAAGGCCTGCCAATCGCTTGCCGACAGGAAGGATTTGAGCCGTTGCGGCCCTCCGTCATAAGCCCAGGCATCGTGGTCGAGCAGCGGGCAGGACAGCGCAAGCCGGATGCCGATATCGCTGGCGGCGCGCATGACATCCTTTGCCTCGTCGACAAGGCGGTCGACATTCAGTGAATTATGGCAATGCATGGTGGCGCCGACGCCGGTTCTGGCGAGCCGGCCGAAGGCGACGAGGGCCTCCAGATAAGGGTCCGTGCGCGGACGCAGTCTCAGACCCGGTATCCATACTTCCAAAGCATCGTCGAGGGCGCCGAAATCCATTGTGCGGATACCGTAGCCGTGATCATGCGCGTTGACCGGCGAGGGCAACACCAGATCGCCGGATCCGACGTTGGCGGCTTTCAGCGCCGGCGGCAGCTCCGCCTCGCTCTCGATCCTTCGGGCCGGCGCATGGCCGGGATTGAGCAGCAACCGCACCGATATCACCGCTTTCCTTTATCTTCCGACCACGGCATTGATCTTTTCGCCGAATTTCGCCAGCTCCTCGCCCATCGCCTTGGCGACGACCTCGGTCGCGTGGGTGAGCTGGCGCCTGCGCGACACGACGATGCCGACCTCAAGATTGTGCAGTTTCGAGCCGGCGATCGGGATCGCGACGGCCTCTCCCGCCTCCAGCTCGCGCAGGAGGCCGAGCGGCGTGAAGAAGGCGACGCCTTCGCCGGAGAGGATCAGGGGCTTGAGCATCATCTGATTGTTTGTGGCGACCAGCGTGCGGCCGACTCGGTTGAGCGCGCCGAGCTCAACCGCGATCATCGAGCTCATGACTTCGTTATCGAGCTGCAGCAGCATGTTGAACTGGGCGCATTCCTGCAAGGTCACCGACCTTTGCCGCGCGAGCGGATGGGTTCTGGAAACGATCACCATCAACGGCATGGGCACGCCATGGATGAGCTTCATGTCATGCGGACGGGCGAGATCGAAGGTCACGCCGATATCGACGTCTCCCTCGGCGAGGAAGCGGAAAATATTGTTGTAATTGTCGGTGCGGATCCGAAAATCCACTGCCGGATGCTTCTTGTGGAAGCTGGACACGAATTCCGGCAGGAACTGAATGGCGAGGCTGTCGAGCGCGGCGATGTGGACGCGGCCGGTGCTTTTGCCGTGGAGATCGCCGAGATTGGATTTCATGATCTCGTATTCATGCAGCGTTTCCTTGGCGTGCCGCAGCACGATTTCTCCTGCCGACGTCAACCGCAAGCCATCGGAGAAGCGCTCGAACAGCGGTGTGCCGAGCTCGTCCTCCAACTTCTTGATCTGGCGGCTGACGGCGGAGGTTGCGACATGCAACTCGTCGGATGCCTTGCGGATCGATCCGGAGCGCGCGACCTCGGCGAAATACTTCAGGATGCTGGCATGCATGAAAAGCCCTCGGCAATCTCGAAGCTATAGCATGCCTACTTGCCGCGCCAAATCGGAGCGCGCTTCTCCTTGAAGGCAGCGACACCCTCCATGGCATCCTCGCTTTTCAGTGCCTTGATCAGGGCCGGCGTTCGCAGGGCCTGGGCTTCCGCCGGGCTCAGATGGGCGGTGCGGTTCACCGTTTGCTTGATGGCGCGCAACGACAGCGGCGCGCAGGCGACGATATCCGAGATCCAGCGATCGACGGCGGCGTCAAGCTCTGCAGCCGGCACGACCTCGTTGACGATGCCGAAGCCCGCCATCTCGTCGGCGCTGAATTGCCGTCCGGTCAGCATGACGGCCATGGCGCGATTGAAGGCGATCTTGCGCTGCAACAGGATCATGCCGCCATCGAGCGGCATGCGGCCGACGCGCGCCTCAGGCAGGCCGAAGCGGGCGGTTTCCACGGCGACGACAATATCGCAGCCGAGCACCATCTCGAAGCCGCCGCCGAGCGCATAGCCGTTGACGCGGGCAATGACAGGCACGTCGAGCGAGCGGCGAAAAGCGAGGCCACCAAAGCCGTTCTCGCGTCCGACAGCCCAATAGTCGACCCCGGAACTGCCGCTGCCGCCTTTTAGGTCGGCGCCGGCGCAGAAGGCTCTCTCGCCTGCACCGGTCAGGACAACGCAGCTGATATCGTCGCGCCGTTCTATCTCGGACCAGATCGCCTCAAGCTCCGCCTCGGTCTCGGCATCGACGGCGTTCATCCGGTCCGGCCGGTCGAGCGTCACGCGCGCGACCCGATCCTCGACTGAAAAGGCGACGCTCATGCCGCGTCTCCCTGGAGTTCGGAAAGCGAAGCCAGGATTTCGTCATTGTGCTGGCCAAGTCGCGGTGGCGCGATCCGCACGGTCACCTGCGCTGAAGACATATCGATCGGCGAGCCGATGAGGCGGATCGGACCGGCCGCCGTCTCGCCGGCCTCGAGGATCATCTTGTTGATGACGGTTTGTTCGTCCTTCAGCGCTTCCGGCAGTGAGCGCACCGGCGCGCAAAGGATATCGACACCCTCCAGCCGCTCGATCCAGTGCGCCGTACTGTTTTTGGCGAAATTGTCGCGGAAGATTGCCTGCAATTCCGGCCGCAGCGCCATCTGGGCGTCGAAATCCTTGTAGTGCGGATACTGCGACAGGTCCTCAATTTCAAGCGCCTCGCAGATATCGCGCAGCGGATTTGGCTTGAAGGCCCCGACCATGACGATGGCGCCATCCGTGGTTTCGAAAACGCCGGTCAGCGGGAAGGCGCCCCAGTTCAGGTCCTTCTGCCGCATCAGATGCGTCGTGCCTTCCTGCATCTGCATGGCGATCATGGAATTGTAGAGGCTGACGGCCACCTGCTGGCCTTCGCCTGATTTGTCGCGCTGCAGGAGAGCGAGCAGGATCCCCTGGACAAGATGCATGCCGGCCGAATAGTCGGCGAGCGGCGTCGCGTAGATTGACGTCGGATGGCTGCTGTCGGACTTGCGGCGCATGACGCCGGAGACGGCCTGCGCCAGCACGTCCTGGCCGCCCTTGTGCTGGTAGGGGCCGCTTAAGCCGAAGCCGGTGCCGACGGCATAGATCAGGCGCGGGTTGATCTTTTTCAGGTCTTCGTAGCCGAAGCCCATGCGTTCCATGACGCCAGGGCGGAAATTGTTGACGACGACATCGGCCGTCTCGATCAGCGTCAGCACGGACTTTTGTGCCGTCGGATCTTTCAGGTCCAGCGCCAGGCTCTTCTTGTTACGGTTCAACGAGCAGAAGACGGGATTGTTAAGGCCGTCCGGATCGGAGCCGAGCGACCAGCGGGAGAGATCGCCAATCTTGACCTTCTCGATCTTGATGACCTCGGCACCATAATCCGCCAGGACCTGCGTGCAGGATGGGCCAAGCATCACCTGCGTAAAATCGATCACGCGAATTCCGTCGAGTGGCAAAGTCGTCATTCTGCAGCCTCCAAATATGTCGCGTTCTCCGAGGGAATGTCGCCGGGATCGGCTCCCTGAGCCCGCATCTGCTTCTGTATTGCGCTGACATCGGCCTTGCGGACGGTCGTTCCCGCGTTGAGGGCGACTGTTGCCGCGACCCCTGCCGCCTCGCCCATCGCCATGCAGGGCGGGATTTCACGGCTGGCCTTCTGTGCTTGCGGGGTTGCCGAATAGTGCCGGCCGGCGACGATCAGTTGATCGATCTCCTTCGGCAGCATCGCCCGGTAGGGCGTGTAGTAGTCGCGGCCGCGGCAGACCGTATCGGCGAAGTGACGGCGCGACATGACGTCGTCCTTGGTGACGACGTAAGCGCCTTCCAGCTGTCGTGTCTGGCGCACGCCGGTCTGCGGTGCGAAATCGACGACATAGGCATTCTCGAAGCCCGGCATCTTCTGGCGGGCAAATTCGAGCAGCTTGGCTATGCGCGAGCGGCCTTCGATCTCGGCCTTGGTCAGATCCGCCACTTTCAGGCCGCTCAGTGTCGGCATATGCGGGCAGTTCAGCCAGACGATGCCCGGCAGCGGGGTTTTCAGCCACCAGAAGGACCAGCAACCGCCGATCAGCCGCTTGGCCTCATGATCGAGCGCCTTGAAGGCTTCGGGCTCCTGCCGCTCGAAGCGCTCGGCGGCCTCCGTATCGACGCCGCCCCAGCGCGAAACCGTCGTCAGGATGAAATTGGATTCGATATGTGCAGCGCCGGCGCTGGCGGCCACATCCAGATCGCCTGTCGTGTCAATGACGACGTCGCCGAGGATGGCCTGCATGCCTTCCTTCGTCTGGCAGATCACGCCCTTGATCGTCCCATCCTCGACGATAGCCGAGGAGAACCAGCTATGGGTTCTAAGCTTGATCTTGGCTTCACCGATCATGTCGTAGGCGGCGCGCTTGAATGCGTCGGGATCGAATGCCGCCGAAAAGCAGATCGGATGCGGCATCGCCTGGGTGTGGAAGTCGAATAGACCCCAACGCGCCCAGCGCTGCCAGGCCTCCGGCGTCTCCCTGAACTCGATCATGCGGTCGCGATCGGTCGGCGTGACGCAAAGGCCCCAGACCTTCATCCGCTCGATCATTTCCATGCAGATGCCGCGCACGGTAATCTCAAGCTCGTTGATCATGTCGTCGAGCACCAGCACCATGCCGCCGGCGGCAAGGCCGCCGACATAGGGATAGCGTTCGAGAAGCGTGACGCTTGCGCCGTTCCTGGCGGCTGATACCGCTGCTGCGATGCCGGCCGGGCCGCCGCCGACCACCACCACATCGGAGCGATCGACGACAGAGATATCCCGTGCAGGCTGATGAATAACCTGTGTCATTGGTGTTTCCTTGATGTTGTTCTTGAGCGCTCAGTGCTGGCCGGCCGGTTTCCAGCGGACCATCTTCGCCTCGGCGATCGACACGATGAAAAACAGGATCACGGCGAGCAGGGCGGCAATCACCACCGTTGCGTAGAGAAGCGGCGAGCGGAAATTATAGGTTGCCTCGATGATGAGCGCGCCGAGCCCGAAACTGGACCCGATCCATTCGGCCACGATCGCCCCCATGACGCTGCTGGTCGCCGCGATCTTCAGGGCGGCGAAGAGGAAGGGCAGCGAGCTTGGAAGACGAACCTTCCAGAGGATTTCGGAATTGCTGGCCGAAAGAACCCTCATGAGATCGAGCATTGCGGGGCTCGCCGAGCGAAGACCCTGAACCATGTTGACCAGCGTCGGGAAGAAGCAGATGAGGCCGGCGATGATGATCTTGGGGGCGACGCCGTTGCCGAAGATCAGGACCAGGATCGGCGCGACGGCGATGATCGGGATCGCCTTGATGAAGACCGCAATTGGATAGAAGGCCTTCTCTGCGGTTGCGCTGTGAACGAACCAGATCGCCAGCAGGATCGCAACGAGATTGCCGAAGACGAAACCGAGGACGGCTTCGAGCAGCGTCGGCAGGAGGTTGCGCGTGAGAGTCGCGGCATTGTCGCGAAACGCATAGAGGACATCGACCGGCGCTGGCGCCATGAAGGTCGGGATCTTGAAGACCCAGATGACGGCCTGCCACAGCACGATGCAGCCGAGTGCGGCGAGGATCGCCGGCATGTTCGAAGACAGGACGCCGATGGTCGCGTCGAGGAGAGCCACCTTGCGCGGCGCCTTGGTAACCCCACGGATTTCGGAGCGCACGGCGTTGCTCATATGCATTCCTCCAGCAGGGCGCGCAGATGGGCTGTAACCCTGATGAAATCCACGGTGTCACGCATGGAAAGCGCGCGAGGATAGGGGAGGTCGACCTTCATGAATTCCTTCACCCGGCCGGGATGGGCCTGCAGCATCAGCACATGCTGGCCGAGGAAGGCCGCTTCCGGGATGGAATGGGTCACGAAGATGATGGTGGTTCCCGTTTCCCGCCAGATGCGCAGCAGTTCCTCGTTGAGCTTGTCGCGGGTGATCTCGTCCAATGCGCCGAACGGCTCGTCCATCAGCAGGATGCGCGGCTTTGTCACCAATGCGCGGGCGATCGCCACACGCTGCCGCATGCCGCCCGACAGCTCATGCGGCAGGGCGTTCTCGCGTCCTTTCAGGCCGACCAATGCCAGCAATTCCATCGGATCGGCATAAGAGCTCTTGTCGTGCCTGCCGACTTCGAGCGGCAGGCGGACATTGTCGATGACGCTGCGCCATGGCAGCAGCGTCGCCTCCTGGAAAACGAAGGCGAAATCGCGGCCTTCGCGTGCCTGGCGCGGCGGCCGGCCGAACACCGAAACCGAGCCGTTGCTGATGTGAACGAGGTCGGCGATGCAGCGCAGCAGGGTCGACTTGCCGCAGCCCGATGGTCCGAGCATGGTGACGAACGAGCCCTCGGGAATATCGACTGAGACGTTGGACAGGGCGGTGACCTCATTGCCCCTGTCTCCGAAGCGGATGTCGAGATCGCGAACGGAGACCGCAAGCCGTGCGGTTTCGGCACGCGGCATCGGCTCCTTGATGGTGGCGGCACTCATCATCGTATCACCCGATCTGTTTGCGAATGTCGGTCGTCGCATCGAGGATCGCCATCGTGGCAACATCGTCGACGGTCGGAACCGTGCCGGCAAACTGTTTCAGGTCGGCATAGGCCTTGATCTGAGCCGTCCAATTATCCTTGTTCATCGCGCCCCAGCCAGTTTGCTTGGTGCTGTCGCCGAAGGAGAAGTCGATGACCGAATGGACTGCTTCCAGTTCGCTTGCCTTGTCGAGATTGGGATAGGCTTCCACCAGCATGCCGACGGCTTCTTCCGGATGGTCGCGAACATAGCCCCAACCCTTGGCGGCTGCCGTCGTGAAGCGGACCAGCACGTCGGAATGCTTGTCCAGCTGCTCGTCGGTCGTGTAGTAGACGTTGGCGTAGAGCTGCAGGCCGGCATCCCAGAGCATCATGTCGACGCGATCATCTCCCAGCACCTTCAGCGCATTGGTATTCGTCACCCAGCCGGTCACCGCATCGGCCTGGCCGGTGATCAGCTGGTTCATGTCGGAGCCCATGTTGACCATCTTCACCTTGTCCTCCGGAATGCCGTTCTTGGCGAGAAGGGCGCGCAGCAGGATGAAAGCGGTGGGCTGAGTGGCGATCGTCTTGCCGATCATGTCCTTCGGCTCGCGGATCGGCGCCTTTTTCAACGAGAAATAGGTAAAGGGGTGCTTGCGATAACCAGCAAGAAACGCCTTGACCGGCATGCCGGCCGAGCGCGCGAGCATGACAGAGGGGCTCGAAGAAATCTGGCCGATGGTGGATTGTCCAGCGGCCACGCCGGCCACGCCATCGACATTCGGGCCGCCGGGCACGATGGTGAGATCGATGCCCTGTTCGGTGAAGAAGCCCTTCTTCTGGGCCGCGACTTCACCGATCAGGCCGTTGGAAGCGAGCCAGCCGAGCTGCATGCGGACCTCGGCGACATCGGCAGCCTTGCCGGCGCGAATACCGATGAAAGTCTGCGTCGCGGCGAGACCCCCGACCAACGCAGCATTGGATAGGAAGCGGCGCCGATTCATCATGAATTGAGACATTCTGATAGTTCCCCTGTTGATCGGGCGATCGGACTTTTCGTCTCGTTATCCACCGATGGAGCGATGATGGGGGAATTCAGCGTTCTAATAAAGAACAATTATGCGGATTATTGATTGCCGAAAAGGCAACGCAAAGGGCAAGCGCGTCAGCCGGCGTTTTACGTGTACGAAGTCGGCAAGATGTCGCCAATGCGCTGCGTCACCACGCGCCGCGCAGGCGGCGAATAGGCCCATAAACCTGGGCGCTGGTCAGGCCGAGCGTTTGAGTTCGTCGGCCTTTGTCTGATCGACGCGGCCGCTATAGGGCAGAATGCGGCGCAGAACTTCCTGGGCGAGAGCCTGGGCATTTTGCCGGGCCTTGTCGAGATTGCTGACGCTTTCCGGGTCGATCGAATAGAGGGTTTGGCCATAGCCGAAGACTTCGCGATAAGCGGCGCGCTCGATGATGGGCGTGGAGAGCACATGGACCCGCCGGCTAGAGAGCAGTTCTTTCACCGACTGTAGTGCACGCGTGGTGACCATCGGATTGACGCGGGTCAGCACGACCGAGTGCGGGATACGAATATCGGCGCGATCTTCCAGATACTGGAGAAGCTCGATGACATTGGTGGCGCCCTCCGCATCCATGGCGGATCCCTGGACGGGGATGAGCACATAGTTCGAATAGCCGAGCGCCTGTGCGAGCAGGGGGCTGCGGGCGCCGGGCAAATCGATGAGAAGGAAATCGACCTCGTCGCGCAGCTTGCGTGCATGCTGGCCGAGATTGGCGGCTATCACATAGGGAATGACGGATAGCGAGGATGGCACCCTGTCGCCCATCCGTTCATACCATTTGGAAATCCACAACTGCGGGTCGGCGTCCAGCACAGCCACCGAAAAGCCCATTCTGACGAGCTCGCAGGCGACGATGACGACGGCGGTGGTCTTGCCGGCGCCGCCTTTCGTATTGGCAAAGGTCAGAACGGCCATGGGCACTCCGTGGGGTGATCGGTCGGGCAACGCAATGGGATGGGCGAGGGGCTGTCATGGCTTGTGGAGATGGTTACGCATTTATGGTTAACAAACCATTTTGAATGAGGCTGCAATCCGCCCCGGCAGCGGCTTTGCGCACCGTTACCATCAATGCCGTTTATCGGCAGCCAGGATCTCGCGGGCGATCTGATCGAGCGCCACGGTCCTATCGACACCACCATGGGCGATCGCTTCCTTGGGCATGCC
>Ga0105237_10003257_pt1 | contig 19406 bp, 16 predicted proteins | sample KBSC24metaG_FD_81520 | JGI IMG/M metagenome (GOLD analysis project Ga0105237, IMG submission 81520) | Corn rhizosphere microbial communities from Kellogg Biological Station, Michigan, USA - KBS C2-4 metaG | ecosystem: Host-associated > Plants > Roots > Rhizosphere > Soil | place: Michigan, USA... | reverse complement strand
TGAGCTGGTTGATGGACGACCGGGTATAGATTCTCTGGATGCGGCCATAGTCCTTATTTTTCCAGGCCTGTGACAAGGGGGCGATGGCAGCTGCATTGATGGCACGCTGCGGGGCCTGTACAAGGCTGGCTATGTTTACCGCCAGCGTGTAGACCGCTACACTGGTAAGCCCGTCGGGCACTACGGCTCCGATGACGATATAACCGAACATCGTGCTGAGGTTTAGCAAAAGCAGACCGCTCCAGGCAAAGGTGATAAGGGGAAGGACCTTTCGGAATAACCGTTTGGTAACGCGGCTGGGCGAAAAGACAAAACGCAGCTGTCCTTTGCGAACCAGGACGATGGCCAGGATCACGGCGATGAAAAAATAACTGCATGCATATATCTTGATAAAGACATCGAAGTTGGTAAAAATACTGGCAAACACCAGCACGAGCATGACCGTCGCGATCAGCCGGAACTGCACTTCTTTCAGAAAGCTGGTAAGAACGGATTCCCTGAGCTGCCAGGCGTAAGCTTCCAGCATAGAATACAGGGTAAGGCCCAATCCGAAGGGAAAGATCCAGTAGTAATAATGGACCAGTTCCGCCGCATGGTCCTTATAAATCCAGAAAATGAGGGGTTTGATGAGGATGCCCACTCCGACGGATATGACGAAACCCAGCAGGGTCATCAGTAAGCTTAGCCCCAGCATATCGTTTTCCCGAACGGAAAGATGGTCGGCATAATAGGGGTAAAACTTGACGATAAAGGCAGGCATTCCGAGATTGGCAAAATAGTAGATGATGGTCCCAATGGAAACAAACATGCCGCTAACCAGGCCATATAATGCGGGCGGAACCCCCTTGGCATATAGATAGGTGTTGAGCATGCCCAGTGCAAAGCCGAAGTATACGATACCTGAGGAAATGATACTTTGTCGCCGGATAGTACTCATGGGTGCAAAGATGCAGTATTTGAGGCAGATATACCGGTGAGGGCGGGGATAACTCCGGGGGTGAGTGCGGGGTCGGCGGGGGATGATCGCGGGTGCAGGCGGGGTCGGCGGAACGATCGCCGGGTAGCCTGTCAGAAGCCGCCGCCTTGCAGCAGGCTGTTCAGGTCCTGTTTGCCGTCGTAGTGAAAAGGGCGGTTAAATGTGAGAGCGCCTCTTTTGACCTTTACGCGGCCGTCCAGGCTGATGGTGGCCTGTTTTTCGAGAAGCATGGCCAGCGCATTGCTGAAGATGCTGTGAAGGTCCACCTGTAGTGAGACGGGTACTAAAAAGGTGTCCTTTTTGGGTATGAAGATCGTAGAGTCCAGGATGGAATGGCCGGCGTGTCTCCCGTTGAGGGAGACATCCATCTCTGCCCGCAGGAGCTTCAGGCTATAAGGGTTGGGATTATAGAACTTCAGCGTGGTAGACAAGGTGGTCAGGGAACCTGCAGCCCGGCTGATCTGGGGGTTCTGAAAACCGTAATATTCCGGCGCCTCGGGCTGACGGCAACCCGTAACCCAACCGAATAACAGGAGGAGGGCTATTATTTTTCCCGCGTTACTGTATTTATTCCAATACAACATAGGCTGCAAGATACGGGGCATTCGTCAATTCCTGAATATTACATACCTTTCTAAAAAAAACTCCGTGTCTTCTATCCCTGAACGCATTAAACAATTCAACAACGACCGTCTCCCGGAATATACGGCGTTGAAATACCAGCAAATGGCTGAAAATCCCTTCCGGTTCTTCCGGGGCACCTGCCATCTCTTTTACGAGGATCTCAGTGGAAAAAATGCGTTACCGGCGTATCCGGTGAGCTGGGTCTGCGGGGACCTGCACCTTGAGAATTTCGGCAGTTACAAGGGGGACAACCGGCTGGTCTATTTCGATGTCAACGATTTTGACGAGGGTTTACTGGCGCCGGTGGACTGGGAGGTAAGCCGGATCGTCACGAGCATCTTCACGGGGTTCGAGTCACTGGGCATCAAAAAGAAAGAAGCGTTGACTGCCGCGGAGTATTTTCTGAAAGTATATTCGACGACGCTGGCTAAGGGCAAGGCCCGTTACCTCGAACCGGAGACTGCCAATGGCATAGTCAGGCTGTTCCTCGAAAAAGTTGCCATGCGCAAACAAAAAGAGCTGGTCCGTCAGCGGACGGAAGAAAGCCGCGGAGACAAGTTGCAACTGAGGCTCGACAAAGTGCGTTTCTTTCCCATCGACAAGACTTTGCGGAAAGAGCTGATGGGACATCTTGGGCAGTGGATGCAACATGACCCGTTGATGAAGGGGCGATTCCAGGTGCTGGACGCCTGTTTCCGTGTTGCCGGCACCGGTAGTCTGGGCGTAAAACGATATGTTTTTCTTTTGAGGAATAATAAAGATCCTAAAAAACATCTGCTCGTCGACATGAAACAGGCGCAGCCGTCTTCTCTGCAGCCCTGGCTGAACAATCAACAGCCGGCCTGGGCCTCGGAGGCCGAGCGGATCGTCGCCATTCAGGACCGGATGCAGAATGTCTCCCCTGCCCTGCTGGGCACGACCGTCTTTCAGGGGGAGTCCTTTGTAGTGAAAGAATTGCAGCCCACGGCCGACAAGATCGATTTCCTGGTTATCCGTGACCGGTACAAGGACATCGCCTGTGTGATAGAAGATATGGCTTTCCTGACGGCAAGCGCCGAGCTGCGCAGCGCGGGCCGGCAAGGGGCGGCTTTGCCTGACGAGCTGATCGCTTTTGGCAAAGACCAGCACTGGCAAGCCGGTGTGCTGGAGTATGCGGAAACGTATGCTGCGCAGGTGAAGAAGGATTACCAGGAATATTTCAAGGCGTATAAATCAGGTTATTTTTCTTAGGCGCCGTGGCGTCGCAAATCGATCCCGTATGGAAGAACTGACACTCGAAGTCATTGTGTGGAGACTGCTGCTGGCCATACTCATCGGCGGTGCGATCGGCGCCGAGCGGGAATACCGCAGCAAGTCGGCCGGGTTCCGGACGCTCACGCTGATCTGTATGGGCGCGACCCTGTTCACCCTCCTGTCGAAGCTTATCGGCGTGCATGGCACCCCGGACAGGATCGCCTCGAATGTTGTCGTGGGCATCGGTTTTGTCGGGGCCGGCGTCATCTTCAAGGGGGATGTACAGAGCAAGGTCAGCGGGATCACAACCGCCGCGATGATCTGGGTGACAGCTGCGCTGGGCATGGCGATCGGGGGGGGCTACCTGCTGATAGCCGCCGTGGCCGCCGGAATGATATTGCTGATCCTCTTCCTCTTCAGTCTCCTGGAAGGGTGGATCGACCGGGTGAACCAGATCCGGAATTACAAGATCATCTGTAAATTCGAGAACGAGACCTTGCGGCGATATGAAGAGCTTTTCGAGGCACATCACCTGAAGTTCAAACGGAGCCGGCAGATGAAATCCGCTGCAGCCAATATCGTCACCGGGGAATGGGTGGTGCAGGGAGCCGAGAAGGATCACCGGCAAATGATACACGAGCTGATGCGGGATCCTTTGGTGATGGAATTCGAATTCTAACATGGAATTCCAATTCTGACGAGGAGTGGCCTAAGTGTTAACCTTCCGATAAAGTGAGATTGTTTCATTTTTCAATCTTCTTTATTATCTTGAAGGCAAAACCATACCTATGCGCCATGTATACCCGAAAAAAAGGGGCCTTATCTTCTCCCCTGCTGTAGCCACGATGCTACGAACAATCTTTTTATTTATTGCTTTTCTTCCGTTGCTGGTGCAGGCACAGGCACCGCATATCACCTCCTTCCATCCGGCAGCTGCCGGGCAAGGGGACACCGTGACCATCTCCGGCACTCATCTCGACAGCGTGATCGCCGTGAGTTTCGGCGGAGTGTCCGCCACCTCCTTTACCGTCTTTAGCGACAGCGTGATCCAGGCCATCGTAGGGTCGGGTGCCAGCGGGAAGGTGAAAGTGGCAACGGCGCATGCCAGTGACACCCTGGGCGGATTCACCTACATCCTATCGTCCCCGCCGTCCATACCTCATATTACTTCCTTTATACCGGATAGCGCCAGACGGAATGATACAGTCCTTATCCGGGGCGTCCGTTTCACCGGGGTGATGGCAGTGAGCTTTGGCGGCGTGGCGGCCCACACCTTCCACGTGATCTCCGACAGTGCCGTGTGGGCCGTCGTCGGAACGGGAGCCAGCGGAAGAGTGAAGGTTAGTACGACGCAAGCCAGCGACAGTCTTGGCGGATTTATCTTTATCGCTGCCGACACGACGACACCGCCGCCGCCACCGCCACCACCGGTCGCTCCGCATATCCTCTCCTTTGCGCCTGACAGCGCCAGGCAAAACGATACGGTGCGCATCTTCGGCACTCATCTCGACAGCGTGACCAGTGTGCGTTTTGGCGGCGTGCCGGCAAAGGCCTTCTATATCCTGTCCGACAGCCTGATCCGGGCTGTCGTCGGAACCGGCGCCAGCGGGCAGGTGAAAGTTACAACGACGCAAGCCAGCGACAGTCTTGGCGGATTTATCTTTATCGCTGCCGACACGACGACACCGCCGCCGCCACCTCCTCCTGCATCGTTCATACTGATAAATTTTATCGGAGCGCCGGTAAATAACCACGCGTTGCTGATATGGAATGTACTGCACGAACAAAGCATCTTCTTCTATAGCGTCGAGCATAGCACGGACACCGTGAACAGCCATTTTGGCTCCATCGGTGGTTTTGCGTCCAGGAAGCTGGATTCTACAACTTATGGGCTCACCGACACAGCGTCACGCACGGGGGTCAATTACTACCGGCTGCGGATAATTGACACAGTAGGTAATACCACGCTGAGCAGAACAATTGCCATTGAACTGTCCGGTGCACCAAGCATACTATCGTTGTATCCCAATCCTGCTATCAGTCATCTTACAGTGACAGTGCCTGTAACGACGTCATCGTCAAAATTCGTACTGGCAGATCCTGCCGGGCACATGGTGCTGTCCATGCCGGTGAGCGCAGGTGTTCAGCAGGTAGTCATCCCTGTTGCCCGTTTAAACAAAGGGGTCTACAAGCTGATGTGGACGAACGGGCAGAGTACCGCTACCCGAACAGTATTGATCCTGAAGTAAGAAGATCGATCCTATCATAAAATAAGAGGCCGCCTGCAATAATTGAGGCGGCCTCTTATTTTTATTTTATGGCGCGGCAGGAAAGGAGTTAGAACAGGGTGAGCGTCCAGGTTCGTTCGAAAATACCGCCGGGCTGAAGCTGATTGATCCCTTCTTTATTTACAAATTGCTGATCGCTGTCGACAGAGTCGGCGATGCCGCACCAGGGTTCGATGCAGACGAAGTCGCCGCCGGGCGCTGCCCAGAGTCCGAGGAAAGAAAATCCGGGAAAATCCATCCGCAGCCCTCTTTCCGTGCGGGCTGAGCGCAGGGTGAGACTTGTCGAAGCCGGGTGTTTGAAGACCAGGGCGTCGCGGGCAAAAAGCGCCTTGGTAAGCGGGAGGGTCCGGGTATCGGTGAGAAGAGATTCGGATGCGTTCTCTATGAGACCGTCTTTGGAAATGGGCCAGCGGGGAGCGTTCTCCGGCAGGCCGAATTCGATATAATAATCCGAATAACCGGTGTCTTCGACGAGGGGCACTTTAAAGGCGGGGTGGCCGCCAACAGAGAACCAAAGGGGGGCTGTGGCGGGGTTCTTCACCTGGTAGGTCGTGCTAAGTCCGGTGGGGGTGAGCCGGTAGCTGACGCGGAGCTCGAATTCGAAGGGATAGACGGAACGGGTGGCTGGGTCGCTGTGTAATAAAAAGGTGATCGCATCTGCGGAATGCGATTCCACGGTGAACTCCCGGTCGCGGGCAAAGCCATGACGGGAAAGAGAATAGGGTTTATCCTGGTAGTAGTATGTGTTGGCTTTCAGGGTGCCGACGATGGGGAACAGCAGGGGGGAATGTTTGCCCCAGACAGCCGGATCGCCTCCCCACATATAATCGATGCCAAAGCCTTTGTGATAGATGCTTTGTAATTCTGCGCCTTTCGGATGGATGCTTATTTTGAACTGTTGGTCTTCGAGAAAGAACATGACTGTTGATTTTTACCTGCAATTTAGGGGATTTAACTTTCGCGTTGCCCGGTAAGCGCCGAATGCTTATTTTCGGGGTATGTTACGCTATCTGGAAATCACCTGGACCAGTCTAAAAATGGCCCTGCAGGAGTTTCGCGCCAACAAGCTGCGGACTTTTCTGTCCCTGCTGGGGATCACCTTTGGTATCTTCTGTATCATCAGCGTACTTTCGACCATCAGCAGCATGCAGCTGGCGGTGAGCAATGACCTGAAGGCGCTGGGAAATAAGACGATTTATATCGACAAGTGGCAGTACAGCGGCGGTCCTGATTTCCCCTGGTGGAAATATATCAAACGTCCCTTTCCCAAATATGAAGAAATGAAACTGCTGAAACAGAAGGTGCCGGATGCGGGGCATATCTCTTTCGGGCTGGAGAACCAGGGCAATGTGGATTATGGCGACAATTCGCTGACGGGCGTTTCCTATTACGGCAATACGGAAGACTTCGATAAGATACAGCAGGTGACGGTGGGCATGGGTCGTTATTTCCAGCAGTCGGATTTCGATCGCGGCACCCCCTATGTGGTGTTGGGATATCGTATATCGGAAAGACTGTTTGGCCGGGCGGTCAATGGTGTAGACAAGACGGTGAAACTAAAGAATGGGAAAAACGCCATTGTCATCGGCATTATCGAAAAACAGGGGAACAGTCTTATCGGCGGCTGGGATTATGACAACAGCATTTTGCTGACCTATAATTTCATGCGGCAGATGTACAAAGAAGAATATGCCAATCCTAAGATACTCGCGCAGGCGGGTGGCGCCCTTACCACAGAGGCATTGAAGAACGAACTGGAGGGGGCCATGCGATCGATACGTAAGCTGAGCCCGACCCAGGAAGATAATTTTGCCCTCAACGATATCGACAGCCTGAGCAAATTCTTCGACCCCATCTTTTCGGGTATGAATATCGGCGGCTGGTCTATTGCGGTGTTGTCGCTGATCGTCGGGATGTTCGGGGTTGCCAATATCATGTTCGTGACCGTGCGGGAGCGGACCAGCCAGATCGGGCTAAAAAAGGCCATCGGCGCGAAACGGGGGGTTATCCTGACGGAGTTCCTGCTGGAATCGGCCTTTCTTTGTATCATTGGCGGTATGATAGGGCTGGTCGCAGTGTTTGTGCTAACGATGATCTTTTCCGCAGTGTTAAGTTTTCATGTTTTTATTCCGCTGAATATAATCCTGCTGGCCGTTGGTATCTGTCTGTTCACGGGGGTATCGGCCGGCATCATTCCTGCCTTCATTGCCGCCCGGATGGATCCGGTGGTGGCGATACGGAGCAATTAGGTGCGGGGCGCGGGTTGCGGGGATGCCTTTGCGGGCAATGCGGGCGGCGGCGATGTGCACCTTCGGCGCGCCGCGGGCTGCGGCATTTCGTCTGGCCGTTTTGAGCTACCTTTGCGCCCATGTTATCAACGAGCAAAACAGCCGGGCCGGTGACCATCCTGGCGATAGAATCATCCTGTGACGAGACGAGCTGTGCTGTCAGCCGTGACGGGGTCATGCTGGCTAATATCATTGCCGGGCAGGCCGTACACGAGCAATACGGCGGGGTGGTGCCTGAGCTGGCGAGCCGGGCGCATATGCAGAATATCGTGCCGGTGGTCGATGCCGCCATGAAGAAGGCGGCTATCGCGATGACGGATCTGACGGCGATAGCGTTCACCCAGTCGCCGGGGCTGATCGGGTCGCTTCTTGTAGGGTCGCAGTTTGCCAAGTCGCTGGCGATGTCGCTGGATATTCCGCTGCTGGCGGTGCATCATATGCAGGCGCATGTGCTGGCCAATCTGATACCGGGGGCAACGGATGCCGCCGGGGCGTCCGGGGTGGGGTTTGAGGCGGGGGCATCCGGGGGCGGATCTGAGGCGGGGGGCGCCCTACCCTCTTTTCCTTTTCTTTGTCTGACGGTCAGCGGGGGGCATACCCAGATAGTCCTTTGTCATTCGCCGTTGCGGCTGGAGGTCATCGGAGAAACACTGGATGATGCGGCCGGAGAAGCCTTCGACAAATCGGCCAAACTGCTGGGGCTGCCTTATCCGGGTGGTCCGCTGATAGACAAATATGCGAAGGCGGGAAACAGCGCATGTTTTGCCTTTCCCGAGCCGCAGATACCGGGGCTGAACTTCAGCTTCAGCGGGCTAAAGACGGCCATCCTTTATTTCCTGCAGGAGCAGAAGGCGAAGGATGCGGATTTTGTAGGGGCCCATCTCGCGGATATCTGCGCGTCCATCCAGGGGCGTATCATCACTATCCTGCTGAACAAATTAAGGAAGGCAGCCCGGGAGACGGGGATCAAAGATGTCTGTATTGCGGGCGGAGTATCCGCCAACAGCGGGCTGCGGAAGGCTCTGCGTGAGACGGGTGAGCAGCTGGGCTGGAGGACCTTTATCCCGGCCTTCGAGTATTGTACGGACAATGCGGCCATGATCGCGATAACCGGTCATTACAAATACCTGGCGGGCGACTATGCGCCATTGTCGGTGAGCGCCAGCGCAAGGGCGGAGTGGTAGAGGGGCATGGGGCTGAGGCGCCGGACCTTTCCGGGGAAGGCTCCGGCGCGCGATACTATTAAAGAGGTATTTTTGCAGCGATGGCCAACACCTATTTCCAATTCAAACAGTTCATCATCCACCAGGATCAGTGCGCGATGAAGGTATGTACCGACGCGTGTATCCTTGGCGCCTGGTTTGCCCAGAAAACGCCGGCCTGGTCGCAGGTGTTGGATATCGGCAGCGGCACGGGGCTGCTGATGCTGATGCTGGCGCAAAAGCACAAGGGGGAGATAAGGGGCATCGAGCTCGACCTGGCGGCCTATCGGCAGTTGAGGGACAATATCGGGCAAAGTCCGTGGCGGCAGATGCTGAAGGCTTTCCCCGGCGATGTGCGTTCTTTCACCTTTCCCGGCAAATTCGATTTCATCATCAGCAACCCGCCCTTTTTCGAAGGCGACCTGCTATCGGCATCTGCAACCGCCAATCTCGCCAAACACAGCAAAGAGCTCACGCTGACCGAGCTGCTGGCCGTGATCGATGTCAATCTCTCCTCCGAGGGTTCTTTCGGCATCCTCCTCCCCTATCACCGGATGGCCTGGTTCGTGGAGCAGGCTGCGGGCAGGTATGGTTTCTTTTTGCGGGAGGAGCTGCTGGTACGGCAGACGCCGAAACATGATTTTTTCCGGAGCATCCTCTATTTTTCACGGCACCGGGAGGGTTCCGTCGCGACGGCTGAACTGACGATACAGGACGGCGAAGGCGGGTATACGCCGGATTTTGTGGAGTTGATGAAGGACTATTATTTATACCTGTGAGGGAGGCTGCGCGGCTACTAGTCCCCGGAGGTTCTTCCGGCGGCATAGGTTTCCAGATAGCGATACGGCGTTGTTAGCGTACCGTTTCTTACCATCGTGGCTCTTTCGATGATGTGTGATCCGCCCCGCACCAGGGGGTCTAGTACATGTTTGATCAACTGTTCACCAAAATAGCGGGAGGCGTCCCGGGGAAGTTCGTTGGGCAGATTGCCGACGGCCATGATATCGACCGAACCCGGCAAATAAGGCGCAGTGCGGCTCCTGCTGATCCTGTCGACGCCGTATACAGGGTCTTCCATGGAAGAATCCCCGAGATTGCAGGGAATGGAGCCTTCGCGGTCGTCGGTGATGTCAGCGATGGTCTTTATTCGGAAGGCAGGGTCTTTCAGGTGTTCCCATTCAAAAAGGCGGGGCATGTCCTTGTCCCAGTAGACGCCATTCATCAGTATATCCGCCGTGTGGGTGAAGGGAAGGAATTTACAGCGGTACTCTTCCGGATGGGCGTGAAAATGTTCGCGCTGATAGGTTTTGTCTTTTTTATGTTCATAGAGCGTGGCCGCTTTCAACTGCGTGAATACCGGGTAGGCGAAATTGCGTTCGAGGAATTCATCGGGTTCGACCTCGACGATCTCCAGGAGGTTCATGATCTCGAGCACGCCGTGCGCTACGCGGCCGGAGCCGGTGACCGCCACTTTTATCTCCGGCAGGCGGAGACCGAAATAGGTGTGGATCAATTCCTGGAAGTTTGACTGCTGGTGCACCCTGCCCAGGTGGTACAAGCCGGTCCGTTTCCCATAAGCCATGATGCCGTTGTGAGCGCCAACCACGCCGGCAAAAAAGCCAAAACCCAGGATGCGCTGGCCGTCGTCGTGTTCCAGGCATTCGTAGTCTATGAGCGTGATCTTTTTGTCGAGGATGGCGCGGAACATGCGCTGGTTGTACGCCTGTTCCTTTTTCGTGTGAGAGAAGAACAGATAGGTCTTGCCGGCTATCAGCGTTTCCACCGGCACTTCCTTGATGCCGAGGAGGATGTCACTGTCTTCGATGTTTTCTTTTATTTCTATCCCTGCGGAGGCATATTCCTTGTCGGTGTAACAGCGGTCGGGAGAGGACTGCACCAGGACACGGATGTCGGGAGCATTCTTTTGTATCCATTTACATTGGGCCGGAGTGAGCGCCACGCGGTTGTCAGCGGGGACCTTGCCTTCCCGGAGTAAGCCTATCGTTAGCATTCTTAATATTTTATGAGCGACCGAAGATAGAATTTTATTTCCTTTTTGGGTGGGAAGGGTGAATTGCGTTATATTTGCGTCCCGCTTTTCAGCAGAGTGTTGTTGGAGAGAGGAAAGCCCAGATGGCGGAACTGGTAGACGCGTCAGACTCAAAATCTGGTTTTCGCAAGAAAGTGCAGGTTCGATTCCTGTTCTGGGCACCAAAATCATAAAACCCGCTCTGGTAGCGGGTTTTATATTATAGGCAATTGAATAAACAAGTATAAACAATTCAAATACAGGGCTTTTAAGGTTTGATATCTGAAAGGTTTCTTAATTTTTCAGCCATGATTTTTCCTGTAGCAATCAGGGCATCATGGTGATTAATACAGATCAACCAGTCATATTTTTTAGAGGCCAGGTAAAGTTCATCTATGTAACAGCTCTCGAGGATAACCTTCCGAATGGCCTTCACCCTTCCCTGATAGAACCAGAATTTATCCCTGCGCCCATTAACGAAAAACCAAACTTCTTCTGAAGGCTCAATCAACTGTTCAAGTATTGCGAAAGGTGGGACTACTACACGGCTAGAAGTCTCCAATTTGAAGTACTCCCAAAGCCAGATAGGTCTTACTGTTGGATGATCAAGTTGGCAGAATGTAGAGTAAATGTTCTCTTCGATTTTGCGCCATTCATCATGAATGGCGAGCGCTTTAAAATCAGCGGGCACAATGTTGTTTTCCCCGATGATATTTTCAATCTCAGCCCTCAAATCCTCCCATTCCTTACGTTGCCCCATAAATCCGAAGTCTATAAAGGTCCCTTGCGTTAAATAAAAGCATTTGTCCTGAATATAACCTATGCCGTGTGCATGAATATATCCGGAGGCAATTGAAAATAATCCTTTAACTTCTGAGCCATTTTCAATGTCAGTTCCCTCCTTCCGGAGAGGATGGAGGACACGTGACCTTTCGATCCTATTAAGGGCTCCAGGTCCTTTGCCTTCAGACCTCTTTCTTCCATCTTTAACTTTATAGCATCAATCGGATCGACCTCGGGCAAAACAATATGCTTATCTTCATAATCTTTTATCAGCACAAGCAATAATTCCAGTTCATCAGATTCCGAGGTCCCAGGCTCTGCCTGAAATATAGCCATTGTCCGTTTGAGCGCCTTGTTATATTCAGCCTTGGTCTTTATCACTTTCCAATCCATATCATTTGTTTTTAAAGTTCAATATTTCAATAGCAAAACTAATTTTTGAAGTATCTATTTTGTCATATTCCTTGTGCGTCCCAAACCAGATCACATAAGCCGCCAATTGCCGGAAATTGCCTGATGTTACCAGCCTGAAATCGTTGCCTTTTATGTTAAATATAACCCGGTTATTTGCAACGACACTCGCATTACCATAGACGGCTTTCAATTCGTTGAAATTCCTGAAATTCGTCTTTGAAAATTCATGGTACCAGGTCAATAAGGCCGTTTTTGCTTTCGGATATTTATTAATATAATAGAGAATGGTTCCTTTAGCTACGATGTTCATAGTAAACACAAATATAAGATAAAGTTTTCAAATTGAAAACTTAAATATGCGAATTATTCCGCACATTATCCCATGCAGGATGATGCTAATGCACCGGTTATCCATAATGACAGTTCGTATTCGATACGGAAAATGTCCGCTATTGGTCAAGTTTCGTATTTTTCAAACTCTTTTGGAATGTTTAACGTGCGCTGAACGGCGCCTTCTTAAAAAGGGAAGGGTACCTACTTCTCAGAAAGCCAGGTACCCTTCAAAGTGTTTTATTCTGATGTGCCGCCGTATACGGACCCGTACGTACGGTGGTTGGAGGGGACGCAGATGGAGACTATCTGACAAAAACGATCTTTGTTGTATATACTTTGCCGTTGTTGCTGATCACACAAAAGTGCGTACCGGAAGAAAGGCCTGCCAGCCGTAATTTATACAACTGGTTGGCGTTGGCGGTACTGTTGAACAACAGTTGCTCGCGGGCGCCGGTGCTTGTGTAGACCTCGACTCTTACCGGCGCACTCACGGGTGAAGCGAATTCAAGGAAGGCCGTCGATGAAGAAGGATTGGGGTAGGTCTTGTAGACAAACCCGGTCAGTGCGTCAACTGTGGCCCCCTGGACCTGCGTTCCGCCTAAAGACGTGCTGCTGCCTGGTGTCACAGCCGTAGTGCCTGGGCAGCCGGTAGTATTTTGCAACACGGTAGTCGTAGCCTGAGAAGTGCAGCCATTGTTGTCATCGGTGACCACGAAGGTGTAGACTCCCGGTGTGGTCACGACGGTGCTTGCGCCCGTAATAGCAATATTAGAGGGCGTCACCCAGGCATAGTCACCGGTGGCGGTGGAAAAGCCTCCGGTCAGCGTGACGCTCGTATGAGTGCAGTTCAACGGACCATTATTGGACGCCGTCACACCTTTAGGAGTTACAGTATCTGCGCCTACAGTGGTGCTGACCGTTGCCGTGCAGCCATTGGCAGGATTGGTGACGAGTAAGGTGTAATTACCAGGTTTATCCGTTGCCGCAGTGTCGGTGGTGGCTGTAAAGCCGCCAGGCCCCGACCAGCCGAAGGTGGCGCCAGGAGTAGTAGAAGCACCCTGCAGATTGATGGTGGGCGAAAAACAGCTGATAATGTCGCTGGGGCTGGCCGCCAGTCCTACCGGCGCGCTGATATTTTTTGTTACCGAGCTGGGCAGCGTCGTGACGCAGCCGTTGGTGGGATCGGTAACCGTCACCGTATACGACCCGTCTACATTGACCGTTGCGGAGGCGCCGCTGGCAGAGACAATGCCAGGACCGCTCCAGCCATACGTCACGCCTGTCGTGGTGGAGCTCCCAGTCAGTACGACTGTGGGATGCCCACAAGTGATCTGCGCCGTGGCCGGTACCGCCGTGGACGCAACTCCGCCGGGAGCCGTCGTATTTTGGCTGATGACAGAGCTGGCCGTTGCGGTACAGCCGTTGTTGGGGTCCGTTGCCGTCAGGGTATAGGTGCCAGGAGCAGAGACGGATGTCGTGAGGCCCGTAGCTGTAAATCCATTAGGCCCGGTCCAGCTGTAGGTGGCTCCCGATACGGAAGAGCTGGCCGTGAACCCAATGCTGCTCCGTGAACAGGTCAACACTGTATTAGGATTGCTCGTCATGAGCAGATTAGCCGGTGCCGTGATATCCTGCGTTACAATGGTAGGATTCGATGTGGAACATCCGGTGGCAGTATAGGTAGCCACCAGTGCATAGGTGCCGGGTACGCTGACGGCGGGAAATGCATCCGTTGAGGTGAAGCCATTGGGTCCTGTCCAGATGACACTGAGACCCGTGCCATCGCCAAAAGGCATGACGAGCGAGCAGGTGGGGGTAGCGCAGGTCAACGGCCCGGTATTGCCGGGAAACATAGCGGGCGGGGGTGTCGTATTCGAAGTGACAGTTACACTGGCGCTACCCGTTTTCCCAGAGTTGGTACCCGTCACGGTATAGGTACCGACCGTATTTACAGTAATGCGGCTTCCGGTAGCCGTAAAGCTGTTCGGCCCCGTCCAACTGTAAGTGGTAGTGCCCGAGGCTGACGTGCTGGCCGTGATGGTCATCGACGGATTGGCACAGGTCAGCACCGCCCCCGGATTAGAGGGCGTTGCAGTGACAGTGATTTTGGTCCAGGTCGAGTAATCGATCGTTTCGATCCCGGGAGCCTCCGCATGATTTCGGACAGGGTGACGCTCATGTCCACCCGGCGAGGCGAAAAGCGGTTTCCCAAAGAAAGAAGAAAGCAAAATGAAAGATATAATGGCTGGATTATACCTTCCTTGAAGTAAAGACAACTTCATATGTGGTGGTTTGGTTTACGGGAGGTGCAGAATAAGGGTAACTGTGTACTATAAACGTTGAAGCAAAGTAGTGAATTTTGAGACAGCACCTCAGCAATGATCCGTATAAAATACACTGCATAAATATAAAACAGCATAAAATAAACCGCAATTCGGCGGTTTTTTTTATAAAGGAGGGGATTAGCGCCTGCAGAGACAACGAACACGTTTGTCCGGGCACTCACCGCGGGAGAAGCTGTCGGGTGATAAATACCAGCATTAAACCAAACGATCAAACTCTGGTCTACGTTCAAATGAAATACTTTAAACCATCCTTTAGCCAGATTTTTTCTCCCCTTTTATATTTCGTCTTCTTCCATTTATTGCTTTTTTTATCACCTTCCGGAAGTGTGTATGGTCAAACACGCGGACCGGTCGACGGAGCTACATCCGTAACCACCAAAGGCGCGCCGGGCACAGCCCGGATCTGGATCGTCACCGGAGCCCATGTCGAACAAAAAGACATGGCCCCGATATGGCGTGGGATCCGGGTGGACGGAGGGAATATGCTGATGGAGGGAGCACCCTGGGAGACGGTATCCAGGCATACGCAGGTGGTCAAGTTCCCACCGGCTAATATCGAGCGGGCAAAGGACCCGGCCCTGCAAAGAGCGTTCCGTGACCTCGATCGTCGTCATATTGCTATGGCATTGGAAGCGTCTCTCCTTATCCGATCGTCGCATTGCGCTGAGACCACTGAAGCTTACGGGAGACCAGGTTCGCTGGAATGGCTGCTGAAAAAAATTCAGCGGAACGGCGGTGATCTGCAATACATTGCCATGGATGAGCCATTCTTTTATGGAAACAGTTTTTCCGGGCCCAACGCCTGCCATGATTCCGCGACAGAGATTGCCCGGGAAATAGCAGAAAATCTGAAGATGGTCAGAACAATTTTCCCAAAAGTGAAGGTTGGAGATATCGAGGTCCTGGGCGATTCAAAATCCTGGACAGACGAGCTTATCAAATGGGTTGACACCTATCGATCGGTCGTGGGAGAGCCACTGGCATTTCTTCACGTGGACATAAGCTGGTCAAAACCTGCCATACGCAACCTGGCGCCACTTGCTGAACGGCTTAAACAAAGAAAAGTGCCCTTTGGTATTATCTACAATGCCGATCTGCCACCAGGCACCGATAAGGAGTGGACAGAAAAGGCCATACAAAACTTTATAGAGATTGAATCTGTTCTTGGGGTCCATCCGGATGATGCGATCTTTCAGACATGGGTGCCACAGCCGAGTCATATGCTTCCGGAAAACCGCCCCGGAGCCTTTATGAACGTACCATTCCAGTATTTGCATGCGGCATCCACCCTTACCCTTACCCGTCAGGGAAATATATTGACGGGCCGGCTTACGGACGCAAGCGACAGACCCCTACCCCATGCAGGGGTGCTCATCGATGCCCTTGACGTGGGCGGCCGAATGGGACTCACCGATAGAAGTTTGACGGATGTGGTTCCTGGCGGCGCAAAGTCTGCGGTCATCGGCATCAGGGCTAATCTGGAAGGAAGCCGCGCAACCGACGAATTAGCGGGTGCGGCTGTTGGCGGTATTCAATACAGGGAATTGGGTACAGGTCGCCAGGAAGTAGTTTCCCCGGTGACCCTGCCTATCACCGGAGCGCCTCCGTCGATCCGCACGTTGAAGCTCACACCGGATACGACCTACCTGTGGAATCTCAAGCAATTTGCCGTCACTGCGGGAAAAACATTTACCCTCAAGGCTCCTATTATGGCAACGGGAAATGCCGAACATGCTGGCTACGCTACAATCGTTTTCCTGGACAGCGCTGGTAAGGGGTTCACAAGGCGCAACCTTTGGTTTACACCTTCCAAACTGAGGCTGGACAGTGTCATAACCGATGAAGACGGCCGGTTCCGGCTACAGCTGTCCAATAGGGTGCTGGATGCACAGGAAGAGATCCGTGCCTTCTATGAGGGCAACCAGGATTTGCGGCAATCCATGGCCTCGCTTTCCTTATCGTCCGCAAGGGAGGATGCGATGATGCCCGCATTGGTACCTTTCCGGCCATTACCGTCCTCTCCTAAAGAAGGGTCACCCCTGGTCTATTTGTATCCCCTCACTGACTTTACGCAGCTATTCAACAGCGACGCTACCTGGCAAGCGGGTGAAAGGAAATGGGAAGGTGCCGGACGTCATGTCCAGGTCATGGCGTTCAGTACCCAGTACCTAACAAAGGTGTCCGATAGCATATTGTCGAACATAGTAAAGATGCTAAAAAGCAGAAATATAGGGCTAGGCATAGAAAGTCTTGCCACGAACTGGTATCACGAACCCCCTTGCGGAATGGGGATCGAAGGGTATTGTGATCCGGGAACGACGAATGCAATCGTTGCAAAACTGCTGAGGGTTGGGGGAACGCCGGCCTATATCGGGATGGATGAGCCTTTATGGTTCGGACATTTTTACGACGGTAAGAACGCCTGCCGAAGCTCTCTTCAGGACCTGGCGGGTCGCGTGGCCGTCAATATCAGGATCTATAAGGCGGCTTTCCCCAATGTCGTGATCGGCGATATAGAACCCTTTCCGGCTGTAAGCAACCAACCTAACTGGCAGGCTGATCTTGCCGTCTGGGTAAAAGCCTTCCACAATGCCACTGGTACTCCTCTTTCCTTTTTGCGACTCGACGTCAACTGGGACGACCCGGTCCTGAGCATGGGGCCTTCGCATAATACTCCCTCCCCTGCGGCGATTACGTCCCTGGTGCGAAAAGCCGCATCCGCAGCCCGGCAAAACGGATTACAGGTCGCCGTGATCTATAATGGCGGCATTGGCAATACGGATGCACTATGGATGCAGGAGGCACGCGATCATATCAGGATCGTGGAAGCATCCGGTATCCGCCCGGAACAGGTAATTTTTCAATCATGGGACAAGTTCCCCGCCCGGTCTTTGCCGGACACCGACCCTAATGCGCTTGCCAGCCTGATAAACTATTATTTTGAACATTATTAGGCTGCACATGCGCATTTTTGAAAGAAATGACGTTGCTGTAGCTGACGACGCCGCTGGGCCTGCCTCCTGCAGAAGGGTAAATGCAATACCATCGCTCGTGCTGGTACAGCCGCCTATCGTGCTGGTCAGAGAGATGGTATACGTACCCGTGTCATTGTTCGTAATGGGATTGAAGGAAAGAGTGTCCCCGCTGGAGGTGGCGCCGTTGGGGGTGGTGGTGGGCCCGGCAGCAGCAGCGCCACTTGCCGCGTAGCCCCGCAAACGGCGATGGCAGCAGAAGAACTGAACGTCGGTTGCGAATAGGCAGGAATGATGAGCGTGTCTGTTATCATATGCAAACAAGGGAAACACAATGATAAAAATCTTCTCTTAATATTTTTCTACGCCTTGTACGTTCATTTTTAATGCAGTTAATTTGTCCACCGGCCCTGTAATGAATAATGTTTTATTATCTGGCCCACCGAAAACATTGTTGGTCGCCGGGCCTGTGCCGGTAGATACGTTGAAAATCCTGTCGCCATGCGGATTGAAAGCGGTTACTCCATAAGAGTTGCTGATATAGATATTCCCCCGTTGGTCCATTGACATGCCATCTCCTCCCATATCGATAAACTTTCTCATGTTGGAGAGTGAACCATCGGGATTGATATCGAATACCCATGTGCCGGCAGTATTGATGTCGGGCGCCCATTTATTTACGTACAGCTTTTTCCCATCCGGGGTTCCAACCACACCATTCGGCCACCCGTCACTGTCCCATCCCATGGCTTCGGTGGTCACTCTGACCAATGCATGGCTGCCGGCAGCCAGGTAATAAACGTAGCCGCCTTTACCGGCGGGAGCCTGTTCCGAATGCACGGGCGGCCAAGCCTGCTGGCGCGGATCGTCTACATCCCAGTAATCCCGGGGAAAGATTGGGTCGGTGATATACATACCGCCATTCCTTGGATTGATCCATACATCATTGGGCCCATTTAATAATTTACCATGGTAGTTATTTACCAGTACTGTGTGACTGCCGTTAGGTGCTAATTTCCATAATTCTCCATGCATATCGGCACATGCAATGAGATAACCATCTCTATTAAATGCCATTCCATTGGAGCGGCCTGTACCAGTTAAAAATGTAGTAATTGCCCGGGTATGTGCCGACCATTTATAGATGATATCATTGGGCTGATCGGTAAAAAATATATTGCCATATCTGTCCGCAGCGGGGCCTTCCGTGAAACCGAAACCCCCTGCCAATGTATCTAATCGCCCGTGTGCACTGGGTGAAACAAGGCAGGTGGGATCAAAGAAAGTAGATCCTTTCGCCGGCGTACATCCGCAGCTGCTGTTCCCCTGACCCAGCTGGGGCAACTTATTGATGACGGAGCCGTCCAGGTCAATACGGTCAGCCATATTTTTTACGCATGAACCAAATCCGAGAGAGCATACTACTCCCAGGGAAAAAAAGAGTCTTTTTTTCATTACAGGCAAATTTTAAATTAAATAAATATCGTTAGGTTAAAAGAGGAGTTGGCAATCGGCATCTTTTAACATCCATGTAAGATAGGCGATCTTAATGGCGAAAACGTCCAATAAAACACAAAGTTGAATATTGTAAAAAGCCTGGCTGCATTCAACGGCCGGCAAATGGCTAACTCAATAACGTGCAGACAAAACTTTTAAGTGAACAAAAATTACTTAAGGATAGCGCTAATAATATAAAGGCCTGGGATCTTGCTTTTCACAATAATCCGAAAAACCATCTTTCCTTCGAAATTCTGACTTCTGACCGTGAAAGACAGGATGATTAAAAAACACAATAGCATTGTTCTTACAGTCATAAAACCGATTATTGGTCGGTTAGAGCGCCCAGGGATGCACTAATTCGACCGCAGGCTTTTCAGCGGGTTGGCCAAGGCGGCCCGAATAGCCTGGAGACAGAGGGT
>Ga0105237_10003254_pt1 | contig 19418 bp, 12 predicted proteins | sample KBSC24metaG_FD_81520 | JGI IMG/M metagenome (GOLD analysis project Ga0105237, IMG submission 81520) | Corn rhizosphere microbial communities from Kellogg Biological Station, Michigan, USA - KBS C2-4 metaG | ecosystem: Host-associated > Plants > Roots > Rhizosphere > Soil | place: Michigan, USA... | reverse complement strand
TTTTTCACCAAAATAATTACCTTTGCCCAAATCCACCCAACGATGCAAAATCCTACGCTGCTCGACGGTCAAAAGTTTCAGATAACCATACAGCGTTTATGCCGCCAGTTGATCGAAAATCATGATGATTTTTCCAATTCGGTATTGATCGGCATACAGCCGCGAGGCATATATTTAGCCAAGCGTGTGGCCGAAGAGCTCCGCAAAATATTACCCGGCAAAACCATACAACAAGGCGATATGGACATCACCTTTTACCGTGATGACTTCCGCCGCCGCGACCAGTTAGTACCAAATCAAACCAAAATAGATTTCATCATAGAAGGCAAAAAAGTGATCATGATGGATGATGTGCTATGGACAGGCCGCACTATCCGCTCAGCTATGGATGCCATGCTTGATTTTGGCCGCCCCGCAAAAGTGGAATTGCTGGTTTTGGTCGATCGCCGCTACTCGCGTCACCTGCCTGTAGCAGCTGATTATGTGGGGATTGAAGTCGACTCTATCGCCTCACAAAAAGTGGTGGTGAGCTGGAAGGAAACAGATGGAGAAGATAAAGTGGTGTTATTGTCAGATATAAAATAAAAGAGGTCATCCTGAACTTGTTTCAGGAACCCACGGGACATATAGTACGCATACTAATGAGCATTTGAGGTGCCGATCCGCTGACTAGCGGACGGCATGACGAAAGAATAGATTTATCCGAAATCAATTAAAATATGGCTGGACTGAGCACAAGGCACTTGTTAGGAATCAAAGATTTAAACCGCGCAGACATCGAATTGATATTCGAAACTGCGGATAATTTTAAATCCGTTTTAAATCGCCCGATCAAGAAAGTGCCTTCACTGCGTGATGTTACCATTGCCAATATTTTCTTTGAGAATTCAACCCGTACCCGTCTTTCCTTTGAACTGGCAGAAAAAAGACTTTCTGCGGATGTAGTCAATTTCGCTGCCTCATCTTCCTCTGTTAGTAAAGGCGAGACGCTTATTGACACCGTCAATAACATCCTGGCCATGAAGGTGGATATGGTGGTAATGCGCCACCCCTACGCCGGTGCCGGTATATTTTTATCGAAACACGTAAAAGCCCAGATCGTAAATGCAGGTGATGGTGCGCATGAGCATCCTACGCAAGCTCTGCTTGATGCTTTTTCCATCCGTGAAAAATATGGCAATGTAGAAGGAAGAAAAGTAGCCATCGTTGGCGATATTCTGCACTCGAGAGTTGCGCTATCCAACATCCTTTGCCTTAAACAATTAGGTGCCGAGGTAATGGTTTGCGGGCCTACTACCCTGATCCCAAAATACATCGGTGCCTTAGGTGTAAAAGTAGAGCACGACCTGCGAAAAGCCCTTAATTGGTGCGACGTAGCCAATATGCTGCGCATCCAACTGGAGCGCCAGGATATCAAATATTTCCCTTCCCTGCGGGAATACAGTATGCTTTACGGTTTGAATAAGGAAATACTGGACTCACTGGATAAAGAGATCATCGTAATGCACCCCGGCCCTATCAATCGTGGCGTGGAGATCACCAGCGATGTAGCCGACAGCAAGCAATCCATCATATTGGACCAGGTTGAAAATGGCGTGGCCATCCGTATGGCGGTGCTGTTTTTACTGGCAGGGCAAACTCCCTGATAAAATAAATCTGCCGTTATTAGGTTTATACGCTATAGTATTTTACCAATGAGATCAATTTTCGCAGTTGTTGCATTTATATCCATCGTATCTTTTTCATTGACCTCATCTGCCCAAAGCCGCCAGCAACTAAAAAATGATTCGGTATTCGCATTGGTTAAAAAGTATTTTAATGAAAGGCAGTCGGAGGAAATCTACGCGCTTGGCGGCGAACAATTCAAAAAACAGTTGACCCCTGAAACCTTCAAATATGTAACTGATAAGCAGCTTTTCCCACTCGGCCCCATCAGGGAATCATCCTTAATGAGTTTTGTTAACAATAAAATGAGCACCTATAAGCTCACTTTTGATTCGGGGATGCTGCAGTTGCTGATGACACTCGATGGCGACGACAAACTGGAGCTCTTTCTTTTCAAACCTTATAAAGAAGAAACTCCCGACAAACTCAAATTAGCTGCTACCTCCAATTTGATGCGTACATTCACTGATAAAAAAGTAGATTCTGTAGCCCGCGACTATATACAAAAAGGCAATACAGTTGGACTCAGTATCGGCATATTAAAAAATGGTATTATCCACACTTACAATTATGGCGAAACGGCGCAGGGTAACCACAAACTACCCGATGCAAATACGCTTTTCGAGATAGGCTCAATCACCAAAACATTCACCGCCACCCTATTGGCTTATTATGCCAATGAAGGTAAAGTAAAGCTGACCGATCCCATTACTAAATACCTGCCTGATTCGGTTTCCGCCAACAAGGAACTTCAGGGCATAACTTTAACCATGCTGAGCAATCACACCTCCGGCTTGCCCCGCCTGCCCGACAACCTTGACAATCACTCTATCGAACCACTCAATCCATACAGGGATTACAAAAAGCACCACCTTTACGATTATTTGAAAACCTGTAAATTGACAAGCAAACCTGGTGAGACCTATGCTTACTCCAACCTGGCCGTTGGCTTGTTGGGAACCATTTTGGAAAAAGTAAGCGGCAAGCCATTCGAACAAATGGTTGAAGAAACGATATGCACACCACTTGGGATGAAGAGCACCGTGCAGCATTTGACGCCTTTGTTGAAGCCCCGTTTCGTAACGGTCTATAATCAAGACGACAAGGAAACACCAGCCTGGGATTTTGATGCCCTTGCCCCTTGCGGCGCTTTAAAATCGACTGTTAATGATCTGTTGATTTATGCCAAAGCTAACATGCAGATAGCAGATACCAAACTGGCAAAGGCTTTTGAACTGACCCACCGCATCACCTTCGATAAAGACGCCAAACTGGGATTGGGCTGGCACATTATCATAGTAAATGGTGTAAAATACTATTTCCACAATGGCGGCACCTACGGCTCCAGCAGTTTCCTGGCCTTTAATATCGAAAAGAATATTGCCATAGTAGTCCTCTCCAATTCCGGCGCAAGTACAGACGTTTTGGGTACAAGTATTTTGAAGAAGTTACAATGATGATTTCACCGATTGCGGAATGATTTCACCGATCATGATCTATCCCAATCAAAATCAGTGCAATAAGTCTAATCCGAAAAATCAGTGATTCCGACAAACAACTAATCTCCAATCAACTAATCTCTAACACCGGCCCCATCCCTTATCTCGTCCGTAGCTTGTTTAACTACTTTGTCATTGGGTTTCAGATCGCCGTACACTTCCATTTTATCAGTGGAGGCAAAGCCCTTTTTAACATCCACCCATTGGGCCTTGTGATTAACCACCCTGATGACAAACACCCGCTCTGTTGAAGTAACCACAGCAGTTTTTGGAACTATATAAGTACTGTCCCTTGATGGCACAGGCACATCCACATCGGCATACATGCCGGGCAGGAATTTTTTGTCTTTGTTATAGACATCCATCTCCAGGCGCTCTGATCTTAATTTTTGATCCAATGCACCGGCCAACCTCATTACTTTAGCCTTGAATTTCTGATTGGGAAGCGCTTTTACGGAAAACGTAACCTCACTCTTATTGCTCAATCCACCTGTGTACGCTTCCGGAACCGAAATTACCAAACGCATTCTCTTTTGATCCTGTATCACCAGCATCGGAACCGTTCCGCCTGCACCTACATAAGCGCCCAGGTTAACGTTACGTGCGGTAACGACACCATCAAACGGCGCTTTTATCTGTAGGTAATCCAAATTAGCCGACACTTCCTTGTAGGCTGATTTTGCAGCTTCCACGTTAGCCTGGTCTGCGTTCATTTTTGCTTCTGCCTGCTCCAGGTCATTCTGGGAAATGGTTCCGGGGGTTTTGCTGGTGCTCAATAAACGGCCATAAGTAGCTTTGCTGGCAAATAAAACTGCCTCCTGTTGCTTTATCCTTGATTGTGCGGAAGCTAATTGCGAATTAATCTCAGGTGCCTCCAACACAGCCAGTAATTGGCCTGCATGAACTTCGGAGCCGATATCAACCATCAGCTTCTTTACATAACTATTTATCTTGGCAAACAGGTCAACTTCCTGGTAAGGCACCAATTCGCCGGGAACGGCTATAGTCGAGTTTAATTTGCCCTTTTCTGCCGGTACCAGTTCAACAGCCGGTGTTTGAATGTCAGCTTCCTGTTTTTCAGTTTGCGCAATCTCTTCCTTCTCTTTTTTATCAGAGTTACAAGAGCCGAATGCAATTGCAGCGGTCAATAATACCGCTACGGTAAAGGTTGGTCTATTTTTGAGGATGTTCATGATGATGCAAGGGGACATAGAATTTACTTTCTTTATCTTCAGGGTCTAAGGAAACAGAATCGGTTGTAGTATTGCCTTGTACCCAGGCAAATACTAAAGGTAATATTAACAAAGCGGCAAAGGTGGAAGCAAAAAGTCCGCCGATAACGGCACGGCCTAAAGGCGAGGTCTGGTCGCCGCCTTCACCTAGGCCGGATGCCATCGGGATCATACCTACGATCATGGCCAAACTGGTCATCAGGATAGGCCTTAAACGCAGGGCCACAGCCTCACGGGCTGATTTCAAAGCGTCACCGTTGTGCTTGCGTAATTCTTCGGCATTGGTGATCAGCAACACGGCATTGGATATAGACACCCCCACGGACATGATCATACCCATATACGATTGCAGGTTCAGTGTTGCCCCCGTGATCTTCACCAAAAGCAACGAACCAAACAATACCGCCGGCACTGTTGAAAGCACCACAAAGGACATTTTGAACGACTGGAAATTCGCGGCAAGCATCAGGAAGATCACCAATACCGCCACCAGCAAGCCGGTTTGCAGGCTATCCAGCGTATCTGTTAAAGTCGTGGTCAATCCCCGGGTTTGTATGGTTAACCCACGTGGTAGTTTACCCATTTCTGTGATCGCTTTATTGACATCGGTCGCGGCCGTACCCAAATCCATTTTATTTAAGTTGGCCGTTACGGTCAGCATAGGCAATGCACCTATGTTATCATTCTCACCATACGTGGTATCTTGTTTAATATCAGCTACATCATTCAAAACCGGCCTCGACTGGTTTGCTGTTACCGGGATGGCCCTGATATCGTTCAGGCTGGCCATTTGATACTCCGGCACCTCTACCTGCACGCTATAGCTCAAGTTTGATTTCTCATCTAGCCAAACGTTCTTCTCAGTAAAACGGGATGAAGAAGTGGACGCGATAAGCGAACGGGAAATTTCGTTCACTGTCAACCCCAATTGCGCCGCCCGCACACGGTCAATATTAATGTCGATAGATGGATATTTAAATGATTGCCCTATCTGCACATCGCGTAAATAGCCGATCTTTTTCAAACGTTCCATCACTTTGTAGGCATAGATCACGTTCTGCGGTTTGTTTTTGCCGGCGATAGCCACCTCAATGGGTGTTGGCGAACCCTGGCTCAATATTTTGTCCGTAAGCTCTATCGGCTCGAATGACAATTTCACAGAGGGCTGAGATTTTTTCATCGCGGCACGTAAATGCTCTTTCAAATCGTCCAAATTAGTTTTAAAGCCTTCGCGCAGGTTTACCTGCAATACAGCCTCTTGTGGGCCGGCCATAAACAAATAAATAGGACTGGTTGAAAACTGGCCGGGGTGCTGGCCCACCATTGCGGATGTCACCTCGATGTTCTCCTTGCCAACTATTTTTTCCAGTTGATGAATAGCATCCAGGGTGATTAATTCTGTACGCTCAAACCTCGTTCCATCTGGTGCGCGCAGCCTTACCTGGAATGTACCCGAATTCACTTTAGGCAATACATCGCGCCCGATAATATTAAAGAGTAAAAATGCGAGGCCAAAAGCGACAATGACATAGATGCTGACAATCACTTTGCGGAAAGGCAACATACCGTCGATCCACCCCAGGAAACGCAGCCTGAACTTATCAAACCGTGTCTGATTCCCGTTCTTTTTGGTGGCGTTCTTAATCGCCAGTTCTTTTTGCTCCCATTGGTCACCCTCATCCTCCATCGCGTAGCCATCCGCATGACTATGATCTTCGTGCTCATTTTTCATCACCCAATTAGCCATGATCGGCACAAACGTCTGGGCAAGCATATAAGAAGTGATCATAGAGAAACCTATCGCCAATGCCAAAGGCAGGAACAATGCTCCCGGTATACCGGTCATGGTGAAGGCCGGTGCGAACACCGCCAGGATACAAAACAGGATAAGCAATTTAGGGAAAGCGATCTCCTTACAGGCATCCCAGATGGCTAATGCCTTCGGTTTACCCATATCAAAGTGCTGGTGTATATTCTCAATCGTTACCGTCGATTCGTCCACCAAAATACCGATAGCCAGCGAAAGGCCGCTCAGCGTCATGATATTGATAGTTTGATGGAACAGCGACAGGAAAAACACGCCTGAAATGATACACGTAGGTATGGTCAATATCACGATCAACGCACCGCGCCGGTCGCCCAAAAACAGCAATACCATTAAGCCCGTCAGTACCGCGCCGATAGCGCCTTCTTCGGCCAAACTTTTTACCGCGTTAATTACATATACCGACTGGTCAAATACATAAGATATTTTTACGTCATCAGGCAAAACAGATTGGAAACGGGGTATCGCCTTTTTCAAGTTTTGAACCACTTCCCAGGTAGATGCATCCGCAGATTTTGTAATAGGCAGATAAACCGACCGCTTACCATTTACCAATGCATAGCTGCTGGTAATATCCGCGCCATCTTCTACCGTAGCCACGTCATGTACAAAAACGGTTTGGATACCATTCCTGATCAATGGGATGTCGCCAAAATCACTGATATTTTTTATCGTCGTATTGGTAGGCGTCAGGTAGTTAAGGTCCCCTATCCGCACGTTACCGGCAGGCGTATTCTGGTTATTATCCCGCAGCGCTAATACTACCTGGTCGGGAGTTAAATTATGGGCACGCAATAAATTTGGATCAACTTTGATCACCACCGTACGCACGTTACCTCCGAAAGGCGCCGGGGCAACCAGTCCGGGTATCGTCGTAAATGATGAACGCACATACACGTTCGCCAAATCGAGCAATTCGTTGTTCGATCTCTTCGGACTCGTCAATACCAGCTGACCAACCGGAAGCGTAGAAGCGTCAAACCGCAAAATAAACGGCGGCTGCGAACCAGGCGGGAAAATAGCCTGTGCCCGGTTGGTATAGGCAGTCACCTCCGCTGCTGCCTGCGCCATATTAACACCCTCATAAAAAGTAAGCTTCATCAGCGTTAAACCCGCTATGTTGCGCGTTTCAATGCTTTTTACACCCGACACATATAATAACAAGTTAACGTAATTCTTACCAAAATACGCCTCCATCTGGTTAGGAGTGAAACCGCCATAAGGGTGAGAAATATAGATAACCGGCAGGTTAAGGTTGGGGAAAATATCGATCTTGATGGTACGTATAGCGCCGATGCCAAAGAAAAATAATCCGGCTACGATCACCAGTATCGTGATCGGCCTTCGGAGCGCTCCTTTAATCATTCCCATTTATACTGTATTATATTTTGATTAAAAATTATTTATAAAAATACCGAAATCACCCGTCGCGGCAGCTTTGTAGAGCAGCGCCTGCCACACATTATTGGATGCAATATCCTTATCCACCTCGGCGCGGTTTAAGGTATAAAGTGCCTGCGTGAAATCAACGATATTAGCCAGCCCATTTTTGTAGAGGGCAAACTTTTGATTGTAGGCGTCAGTCGCCGCTTTCACTTCAACAGGCACCTCGTTGTAGTTCTTCAGTGCGTTGGCTATTCTTGTTTCCGCCAATGCCTGCTGATCGCGCAACTGCTGGCCTACCAGGTCATATTCATTTTTATATTGCTCTGAGGTGAATTTTTGCGATTTCACCTGGTAATGCACCCGGAACGGATTGGTAATATTCCATATCATCCCGATACCGAAAAGGTAATTATAACGTGTCGGATCTACCCCGCTACCGTAGCTGCTGTTATAGTCATTTTGGTTAGTAGCGTAGCCCGATCCAAAGCTTGATCCCCTGCCCTGGTAAACCCCAAATAAGCTGAAGGTTGGATAACTAAACGTGCTATAGTATTTAGCCTGTTCATCGCTTACGCCGATACGGTTGCGGAAATATCTCAATGTGGGATGCTCGTCCGGGCTGATACCTGCCTGCGGGTCCGGATTATTGGGGGCCTTGGTCACAAATGTGCTATCGAGCACAAAGTCCTGCGGCGGTATACCAAGATACTGTGCCAACTGGTTACCTTGATCCTGTACCGTCTGCTGGGCGTTGGTTAGTGCAATGCGCGCATTAGACACCTCGGCGTTAGCCAATGACGAATCCACGCCGGGGTTAAGCCCGTTCTTCACTCTTGCAATTACCACTTTTTGCAGGTCGATGCTCCGGTTGAGATTATCCTGCTGGGCTTTGGCCAATTGCTGTGCGGCAAGCAGGTTCAGGTAGTTTGAGGCGACCCTTACCTGGTGCTGAAAAGTTTCCTGTGAGAGGTCTGTCTCATTTAAGGAAACAACTGACTTCTGAACTTGCACTTTTTCCTTAGCTCTTCCAAAACTAAAAAAGTCCCAGTTAACGTTAGCAAGGTACAACGCTCCAAAACCGGCGTTCCAGTTTTGGTTTGGTAATGCAGGGCCTGATGAAGCCACGCTTAAACCGCGGTAACCATACAATGGGCCGTTTTGTCCGTTCACGGTGCCGTAATCCTGCTGTGCCGAAAGATTCACATCAGGCAGGTATTCGGTTTTTGTTTCTGTTAAAAAAGCTTTTGAGGCGTTCAGCTGACTGGCCTTTGCCTTTATAGAACCGTAGTTGGCAAGGGCCGTCGCTTCCGCTTCTTTTATGGTAAGTACCTTTTGAGCTTTAACCTGAAAAACACATAAAACACTCAAAAAGAACAAGATGGAGTGTTTCAGGGGGATGTTTATCATATGTGTATTTTTGACACAACAAAAGTAAAATTATATCTTCAACAAATCCTGACGTATAAGTAAGCGTACCGGGATTGTTACCAAGTAAACTTATCGACTGCCGGGTCGTTTTTATAACCTAAAAGTATGTTTTATACTGAAAATAAGCTTATACGCGTTTAAAAATGCATTTTTGAATAATAATTCAGCATAGCTCCAATGACTCACAGATTAAAAGTACTATTTATTGTTTTACTTTTTTCTGACATAAATTTATTTGCACAAAACACGGCAAAGCCATTTCCGCAGCATGTAGCGTATACTAAGGGTTCGATCAAACCCAATCATATTTCTCAAAAACAGCTGGATGACTGCGTAACTGGCTTTTATGAGCAATGGAAAAAGCGATATGTACGAACCGGTTGCCAACCCAACGAATATTATATCTGGTTCGAACGCAAGGGAGATAAACAATGCGTATCCGAAGGCCAGGGCTACGGGATGATCATCACTGCGCTAATGGCCGGTGCCGACCGGTCAGCAAGAACCACCTATGATGGTCTGTATCGCTACTATAAAGCCCATCCCGGCAATCACCCCTACCTGATGGCCTGGGCACAAGGCAAAAACTGCAAAGACCTGGATAAAAGCTCAGCGACCGATGGCGACATGGATATTGCCTATTCGCTGCTCCTTGCCTATTCGCAATGGGGAAGCAAAGGCGCGATCAACTACCTTAAAGAAGCCCGTGGCCTGATCAATTCCATTATGCAGCACGAGATCAACCAGCGCACTTATTCTATTTTATTGAGCGATGCGATTGAATACGACAGCAAGGATTATTTCGATACCCGCAGTTCTGATTTTATGCCCGCCAATTTCAAAGCATTCGCAAAAGCGACACATGATACAAAATGGGACAAGGTGATCGACAACAATTACCGGCTATTTGATCACATGCAACGAACCTATAGTCCCGACGCCGGGTTGATCCCTGATTTTATCCGCCATATCAATACAAAAGCCACTCCTGCTCAGCCACATTACCTCGAATCAAAATACGACGGCAATTATAACTATAATGCCTGCCGCGTTCCCTGGCGCATCGCTACCGATTACCTCCTTACCGGCGCCCCCAGGGCAAAAGCGATCAACGACAAAATAAACCACTGGATACGCGAAACTACAAGCAACAAACCCTACAATCTTTCCGCAGGCTATACCCTGGCGGGAAATGATATTAAAGGCAGGTATTTTGAAGCGCTCAGCTTCATCGGTCCCTTCGCCGTGTCAGCAATGACAGACAAAAAAAACCAGCAATGGCTGAACGACGTTTGGGATTACCTGGTCAATTTTAAGCTGAAGGATTATGATTATTACGACAACAGCATTAAACTCCTGAATATGATTATCCTATCCGGAAATTATTGGAAACCCACTCAATAGAACCAGACATCCCGGTATATTTTTCAAAATAAATTTGCAAATGCTAAATTTTTTAGCTAACTTAGTTGTATTACATCCTTCGATGTAATTTCATTTTTTTGGCTGCACTAAACCTCAGCTAAAGTCCCAATATTAAATTTTGCGAAAACAAAACCGGTCGTTGTGAGAACAACCGAAACCGTTCTTTGACATCTTGTATTATTATCCGAGCTTCCTATACATTTTTTGTGTTGAGAATGGGTGATTTGTGATTGCAAGTGCAAGTCACCCATTTTAATAAGAAAGTTTTCTTTTTGAAAACATTTAGTTATATTTGTATTGACATGAATATCATTGCCAGGGGAACGATATTGATTTATATAGATAAATATCCTGCCGCGAAAACAGCCTTATTAAATTGGTATCAAGAGTTTTCAAAATCATATTATGAAAATTTCAATCAATTAAAATTGACTTATGGCAATGCAAGTATTGTATCCAATGATCGGGTTATCTTTAACATAAAAGGAAATGATTTCCGATTAATTGTATCTATTAATTTTAAACGGCAGGCTGCATATATCATTTGGTTTGGAACCCATAAAGAATACGATAAAATTGATGCTGCAACGATTAAATATTCTTAAAACTAAATAACTGCGATGAGCACAAAGCAATGGAAAGTTCTGAAATCAGAACCAGAATATAAGGAAGCACTCGAAAGAACAATTGAAATTTTTCATGCGGACGATGGTACGATTGAAGCTGATGAATTGGATTTACTCTTAGTCTTAATAAAGGACTATGAAGATAAACACATACATATCCCTTCACCAGATCCATTAGAGGTGATTAAACTAAAAATGGAAGAAAAGGGTCTTAAAATGAAAGATCTTGAATCAATCATAGGTTCCAAGGGGCATGTATCATCTGTTTTGTCGGGCAAGAAAGAATTGACTTTAAAGATGGTAAAAAGACTGCATGAGTTTTTAGGCATACCAGCAGAAGTGTTTATTAGCACAAATAAAACAGTTCATATTTAATCTTTGATATTGATTTTCATTAATCCCTGCGCCACCCCCAACCCGCTTGTCAAAGCAGCCTCGACCGTACCCATGGCCGGGCCGTCATACAAATATTCCCCCGCAAAATAAATGGTATTGTTAACGCGCTTACTCAATATCTTTCTCGCTCCCGGCGCTTCAACCGTATCATAAGCATAGGAGCCACGCGTAAATGGATCGGCTGTCCAGTTCACCACATTCCAGGCGATCAGCATATCCTTCAATTCATCCGGCGAGTACTTAAAAATATTGGCTAATGATTGTATCCCCTGCCGCAAAAGTTCCTCGTCCGAAGTATCTCTCTTTGTTTCCGCAGGTGGCCCGCCTAACCACCCCGTTAACACTGTTGAGTTTTCAGGAAACTGCGTCCACCAAGTAGGTATTTCTTCGTTAGATAGCACAAATCCCATCTCCTTTAAACTATCGCCGGCCAATTCTGTAATTCTCTCATCCTTCCAAAACGCATGCTCAAACTCCAGCAATATTTTAATGATCGCCCCAAAACCCATTTGCTGAATAGCCTCTGCATATTGGGGTAATGACGGGCTGAACGAAACTCCCCCCTCATCTTTAGCCTTCAATACCCCTAAAGGTAACGCCACGATCGCTTTATCCGCTTTATAACTCGTTCCGTCAGTCGCCACTGCCTCCACCCTGCCGTGCTGCCAGTGTATATCCTTTACAATCGTGTTCAAATACAATTCCGCACCATGGGCTTTGCTTTCGCTCAACAGGTAATCCGTCATTTTGCCGTAGCCTTCATCCAGCCGGTATTGCGCGTCCTCATCTTCGCTTTGCCATTCCTTGCGTAGCGCGAGCGCGCTTGCCCTAAACGGATCGGCAGTATCGTAACCCGAAACATATTTCCTTATCGACTCCCGCAATTGCGTATACTGGTCACCCTTAAAATGTTGCTCCAAAAAATCTCCTATACTGGTATCCAGCTCCAATTCATTTAATCGCCGCATCAGCAAATCCCAATGATCTGCTTGCTGATATTCTTTAGAGAACTTTCCTTGATCGTAATGCCACATCTCCCCATGAGCCGGCTGATAGGCTATGTTTGCTTCTTTCAGCAAGCCCAAAGTAACCGGCAGGTTACCATGCACAAACTCCGCTCCCAATTCGGCACGCATAAAGAAAGACGACTCATTTAGGGTGTGTATCCTGCCCCCCACTCGGTTTCGCGCCTCCAGGATAATGACTTTCTTACCGGCCTTCGCCAATGTATAGGCAGCCATTAACCCTGCTGCCCCTGCGCCGATGATCAATATTTCAGTATTTTCCATAGTAGATAACGCAAGTTAGATGGTTTTTAAGGTCGATGCAAATAATTGTAACCGACAAAGAACCCTAGCAATCCTCAAATCATACAAATCTTAGTTCAGACAAAAAAAAGCCCCGGTAAACCGGGGCCTTGCTATTAGAACTGATTGTTTGAGTGCTACTTAATTTTAAAACCCGCAGGCAGGCCAATCACCTGCTTTTCCACATTCCAGCCTTCTACCAAAACGCTTGTCTCGCCATAACTCAATTTCGCAAGCGGCGCGCTTACCGATACTGTAATGCTTTCTTTCGGCGCTAAAGTAAAATAATTGCCCGTCCAATAGCTCGGCATGATCTCGTCCCCATTCTTCATCAATTGCGGGCGAACAAAGAAGGCCAACTGGTTTGAGTTATTACTAACCTGCATCGTCCACTTTTTCTCGCTCGTACTCGATTCTGTTTTCAGAACCTTTACCTCCACCTGCGTACGCTTCATCGTATTTAAAGCGGCAAGATCATTCCCCGGCGCCATCCAATACACATTATGAGATATGATTTTACCTGTGGCATCTTTCAGGTTCAGCACAACAAAGCTAACCCCTGTTATATCTTTCAATGCATCCTTCAAAGGAATTACCTTTTGCGTCCCTTCATCAGCCAGGTTAATATTTGCAGCCTTAACCGACTTAACCAATTTACTATCGATGTCATAAATGCCCGCTTCTGCACTAAGCTTTCCAGTCGCATAATGCGCACGATTGATCACAGCCGCCGTGGAGTCATCCAGATTGAGTTGAATATGTACGGGCTCCACAGCATTTTGCATGGCGTAATAGCCTGCATTAGGCTCCAGGTACCAGTCGTAGATCTGCCATACCACGCTTGGTAACGCAGCATTCAGTTTCCAGAGCATTACGCCACCGGTTTCGGTCAGCTTATGGCCGGCGGCCTCAAATATTCCCTGGTAGCCCACATAATTCATCAACTGCATCTTATCCGAAAAATTGACCATCGTATTGGGTTGCCCGTATCGCTTAGCCATTTCGCTGTAATACTTATCGTATTGAGCCGCCCCGGTCGCTGCATCGTGGTAGCCCCAGGTATTATTCAGCGGGAAAGGCAGCTTGGTATCCCAAACCAAATTGGTTACAGTCCTGGCTAACGTAGTGTATGGCGGTTGCGATGGGATACCGGTTTCGTCTTTAAACACCCAGTCACGTCCTGCATCGGCCAGTTTGTAATATACCTTAGGATCTTTCCAGGCATACGGCCCACCACTATAAACGCCTGAAGGCATATCATCAGGATAAGAGCCCTTCCACCCTGCCGGCAATTTGGCAAATCCTGACGAACTCGGTATAAATGGCCGTGTACCATCCATGCTGATGATGTTATCACGCATGGCATCGTACAGCTCCTTACGGGCATGGCCTTCGTTACCGCCCGTCCAAACCAACAGGCTCGGGTGATTACGGATGCGGTATATAGTACTCTTTACATTATTGATAAACACATTTCCTTCCAACGGCCAATCGGGCGATCCTTTAAATTCGCCCTGCGTATCCCCCGTAACCCAAAAATCCGACCATACCATCAAGCCATAACGGTCAGCCGCGTTCCAAAATGCATCCGGTGGCGTTACCCCCCCACCCCATATCCGCACCAGATTTACATTGGCATTGCGGCACAAGTGCATTTCATAATCATACCGGGCCGAATCTCGATTAACCATCATATCGGGTACCCAGGCGCCACCATTCAAATGCACACGCTTACCGTTAACATAAAAATCACGCCGTACAAAACCATTTACAGTAGTCGCTTTTGAGCCTACCGTCCGGATACCAAATACGAAAGTGGTATCATCCTGTATCCCGGCAGCATCGCTGTACTGCAAACGGATACGATAAAGATTAGCCCTACCATAATTATTCGGCCACCATAAGTGTGGTTGATGAATTAAAAGCTGACTTATCTTACTTGCATCCAGGCTAATCTCCTCTGACGAATTTCCTTTTACAGTTTCATCCTGCGTGAACTGAACCGGTAGCCCTGCAAAATTTTCCGGCTTAATGCTAACTGTTAATTTCCCTTTTTTAGCTACATCCGTATTATTGGATAACGATAGATTCAATGATAACTTAGCCACGCTCGTATCCGGAAGGTTAGGCAGATCCGTTACTAATTTTGGCCGACCAATGGTCACCGCCCCGGTAGTTCGCAGGTAAACCGGCTGCCATATTCCCATATTGCGATCACGTACAGGTGGCATCCAGTCCCAACCCACAGAGCAGAGCATCGTTACATTTTTACCGATATCACCCGTCGGCCCTCCATTTTCATAGAAGGGGCCTAAAGCTTTTAATTGTTCTTTGGATGGATATCCGGGGTAATACAACGGATAGATCTCTACCGCCAGCGCGTTCTCCCCACCGGCAATAACTGCTTTGCTCACATCCAAATTATGCTCTGCAAACATCCCCACCATTTGGGTCGAATCAGCAATCTGCTTCCCGTTTACCCAAACCGCGGCCCTGTAATTAATGCCTTTAAATATGAGTTGAAAACGACGCCCTTTGTCAGCTGCCGGGACTTTAAAAGTAGTCCGGTACCAGTAAGGTTTTTTCCACGGATTGGAATCATTTGGCATATGGCTGTATTGCTCCAGGTTGTATTCCTTGTTAAATTTATCCGAAGCATCAGGGATCTGCATATTATTCAATCCCTGGTAAGGGTCGGGATAGATGTGATTGGCAACCAAACCGGTCAATACCGTAGACGGCACTTTAACGGGAAACCAATAAATACCTGAATGATAATTGACGGACGACAGGTCGCCACCTCCTTCCTTTACAAGTGCCGATGATTGCAAATCGAAATTTACCAGCTTTACCTGTTTAATCGTTCCATTTTGTGCAAACACCTTTGCCCCGCAAACAAAATTAATGGCCAGCAGAAAAACTATGGGGTATATCAGTTTCTTCATTCGTACATATTGATCTTGTAAAACTACTTAACATGCACAAGGTCAGATTGTACTAATTTACCCTTTTATTATACTATTTTGAATTAAGTGCGCTTACTTTTTCTTGCCGCTGGTATTCTTCAGCACGATCAGCGGCTCATGCTTATCCCAGGCCGGGATAACACCTCTTTGATTAACAAAACCACGACCCGTATTTGAAAAATTACCCAAAATAATATCCGGGTAACCATCCTGGTCAATATCCGCAATATCCATCGTCAGCCAACGCCCGAATTTGTTTACTGGCACCTCATGTACGATAAACTTGCCGGAATTAGTCTGCTCCAAATATAAAAAGCCTTCCCCGGGATGATATTTCAGATCGGGGAAAAAAGATATGGCTGCAATATCAAGGCGACCATTGTGGGTAAAGTCTGCTGCCATGGCTTTGGTGCAACCATCGGCATGATAAAAATAAGTTTGCTTAAACTTCCAGGCGCCCTGGTTGGTAAATATGTACATACCGTGATAGGGCTTCAATATGGTCGAAAAATCACTGTTATCGCCGCAGGTATAAAGGATGTCCAATTTCCCATCATGATCAAGATCAACCAGTTGAAAACTGCTCGAACCGTATACCGCCGGAAAATGCAACAGGTTCTGAGTTGTAAATCCCCCCTTATGATCATTCAGGAACATCCATATCCCTTCATCTGCCTGCGCAAATAAGCACATCACATCGGGCCATCCGTCATTATTAAAATCCCCGACGATCATTTGTTCTCCACCGGGCACTTCCCGTAAGATCGTTTTTTTAAACTGATGATCTGCCTGTTGCTTTAAAAGGTAGAGTCCGCCCTGCTCGTGACCGAATCCACAAACCACATAATCTATCAGCCCGTCTTTATTAAAATCAGCCGCCACCGTCTGTACAGCACGTGGTAAGCCATCGCCTATAGTTACCGTATCCTTGCTGCCGTCCAGGTTTAGTTGCATCACTTTGCCCCGGGCAATATCAATCGGGGGTAAAATACCAATAGTGGTTACTACAGCAGGCTGATCGCTCTTACCAGGAAACAAGATATTTGTCACCGGAGACGACATCTTTCTAAGCAGTTTCGCATTCAGGTCATTATCCCAAACAAACAAGTTGTTCGCTGCATCACCGGTATAAATTTTTTGATCGAAGGAATTAAATCCGGCGAATGTCGTCATTGCAGGTGCCCCACTCGTATCCACTTTCTTCGGCCTGAGTACATCAAATATAGCCCAGTCTTTTAATGGTGTCACGGCAGGTTTTGGAATGACGAGCTTTGCCGGAGAGGTATTCTTATAGTAAGCCTCAATCTTCTGCCATTCGGGAACGGTAAGGAACGATTGCCGGTCGGCAAAATACTGCCCCATATAATTTTGCAGGTGCAGCCTTTTAGCCATAGCAGGAAGCACCCCTCTCTCCCATGTTTTTCGGTCAAGCAGGGCCGGGTCAGGAAAATCATGACAGCTTATGCAATAATGTTGAGCCAGTAATCCGCCGTCCTCAACGTCTTGTTCTGCCGGTGTTTTTTGTCTGCAGCTATTTAGTGCAAAAACAATGATACCAAAAGCAAAAACAATTATTAAAAACAGCCGGTTAGTCGACAGTTTTATTCTGGTAAACATTCAATCATTAATTAGGCATCAGGTTGTGAAAAGCCGCTTCTTAAATAAAATTATACAGCATTAACGACGTAGCTATTTTCATGTTTCAGGCGTGTATTGTAATAATTTCGATACCAATAAGTCCCCTGATCGTTATCAAATCCTAAAACTTCAACACTTATAGTAAGTATTAAATAAGTGTTATAACACTTACGTTAAATACTATTGTTTCAGTTGCTTTGATGTGAAATAATCTAAAAAAGGTAAAACCTTTACGTGCTTATGGCCTCTTCTCTCAAAACAACGTTTTTATTGTTATTTTAATAAATGCAATAGACCAATAGCCTATGAATATAGATGAAAAGGCAATTTCACCGCATGAGATGGCGAAAAAAGGGCATATCCATTTAAACAGATATGCCCCCTTATATTACAATATTATATTTTTTATAGTCCTGCTATAATTATTTTTTCATATGATTTTCCAAAACAATAAGTGGAAGTTTTTTATTCCAAAATGGTTTCAAATCATTCTGGATCATCAGGGTTTCCGAGAAATTGCCTAAGATCAGATCAGGTTTGCCGTCGCCATTAACATCGTCTGCATCCATACACATCCAACGCCCGTATCGGCTTACCGGTATGGCATGAGGTTTAAAGCTCATTGATCCATCCTGTTCAAAGTAGATACAACCTTCTGCTGGGTTGTTTTTCAGATCGGCAAAAAACGCGGTAGTTGCAATATCCAAATCGCCATCGCCATCAAAATCTGCAGCAATAGCTTTGGTACACCCGTTGATCGGGTAAAAATAAGATTGCTTAAAATTCCAGTCGCCCTGGTTGGTGAAAATATATAGCCCATTATAAGGCTTTAATATGCGTGAATCATGGTAATTATAACCGCTGGTATAGATCAGGTCAAGTTTTCCATCATGATTGATATCAACCAACTGGAAACTTGTGGAGCCGTACACCGGCGGGAAGCGCATAATGTTTTTTGAAGTAAAACTTCCCTTATGGTCATTGGTGTACATCCATATGCCTTCATTCGCCGTTCCATACAATATCATCACATCCTGCCATCCATCATTATTAAAGTCACCGGCAATAGCCTGCACAGCCCCTACTTTATCCGCAATATTTGATTGAATATAAGTATGATCGGATTTTTGTGTCATCAGGTATATGCCGCCCTTCGTACCACCCTGGCCGCATATCAAAAAGTCGGTTAAACCATCTTTATTAAAATCACCGGATATGGTTTCGACAGGCCTCGTCAATTCTGAAGCAATTGTTGCTTGCACGGGTTTAGTGCCAGTACCGTTTACATCCAGCCCTATCACGCGGCCATTCGGGAAATCCCGCGGCAGCAACACACCTATGCAGGTAAATATCCCTCTGTAAGAACCATTGTCATTTTTTACAAATTTCGCATCAACAACAGGCGATAATACATCTGTGACGATATGTGGCTTCAGATTTTGATCCCATTCATACAACCGGCTCGTATATGCGTCGGCGCTGTAAATGGTATGCGTATCCGGGCGGTATGAAACCATAGTGGTATATGCCGGTACCGGAATTTCCAGAGGCTTTTTCAGAGTAAACCCGGCCCAGTCGTTGATCAAAGGCACAGGCGGTTTTGCTTTCGGAAGTGAATCAGGAGCTACTTTTGTATAATAAGCCACAATAGCCTGCCAATTTTGCAAGGTAATTCCGGCAGTATCCAACGGATTATTTTTGAAATACTGGGTACCACCGTAAGTAGCGATATGAAGGTATTTCGCCATTGCAGGCAAGGTATGATTAAGCCATACCGGCTTTGAAAGCGCGTCTTCCGGCACTAACTTATGGCAGCTGGTACATTTTGATTCGATAAGTGCTTTCCCATCTTTAATTACATCACCGGTTAATTGGTATATAGTGTTAACAGGTTTGGGTTTACATCCATTGAGGAGTACTCCGGATGATAAAACACATACAAACAGTAAAAGATAAATTACACAAAGACTTTTATTAAGTTTCATGGATAAAAAATATTATTCTAGTTAGTCAATTTTAATTTGT
>Ga0105237_10003246_pt1 | contig 19437 bp, 16 predicted proteins | sample KBSC24metaG_FD_81520 | JGI IMG/M metagenome (GOLD analysis project Ga0105237, IMG submission 81520) | Corn rhizosphere microbial communities from Kellogg Biological Station, Michigan, USA - KBS C2-4 metaG | ecosystem: Host-associated > Plants > Roots > Rhizosphere > Soil | place: Michigan, USA... | reverse complement strand
TGCCCAATAATAATTCCGGATTGGATGCCGTGACATTGAAGGACGGCCGGCAGCTGCTGGTGTACAATCATGTGTTGCCTCCTCCGGGGAAGTCGAAGGGGGATCGGTCGCCGCTGAATGTAGCGGTATCGCCGGATGGGAAGGACTGGTATGCGGCGGTGGTATTGGAGAATGACACATTAGGAGAGTATTCCTATCCTTCCGTCATCCAATCGTCCGATGGGATGGTCCATATTGTTTATACCTGGCGGCGTCGGCGAATAAAGTATGTGAGTCTGGACCCGTCGAAACTGACGCTGGTGAAGATCGAGAACGGTATCTGGCCTGCTGGCGCTCAATCGAAGCTGGACTTCCGCTGACGGACAAGTAGTCGTGTCGCACGATGTTTTTATGAATGCGGATATCATGTCGAACCCGGATGGGTCTTCCTTTTCCAAGGATGATGAAAAGCAACTCGTGCTGTACAAAATGACCTATGAGCAGATAGAGGGATTTGACCATTCAATCTTTTGACCCGAGGACGCTGCAGGTGCTGCATAAAATGGATGCCGGCCCCAATTATCTGCTGGTGAATGCGGACCTGGTAAAGGAGGCGCATGACCGTAAGGTAGCTGTCCTGCCCTGGACGGTAAATGAGGAGAAAGATATGAAGGCAAAGGCGGATCTGGGAGTGGATGGGATCATATCCGACTACCCCGACAGGCTCATAAAGCTCCTCGGCAGCTATCAGCAGTAAAATAGCTATATTAGTGCAAATTAATTGCATGAGTAAACATTGTTGCTGGTTAGCCGCTTTTGTTCTTCTAATTACTCTTCGCGTGGCAGCAACTTCAGCTCCCCCGGCCGATGTGCTCCCCGACATGATCGCGCATTACGAGGCGGATATGGAGGATCTTTCCAAGGTTTATATTTTTCCCAATAGTCCGGAATATTATGCCCGAATGCGCCGTCTGCATAAGGATGCGCTGGCAAGTCTGCAGGCATTGACCTTTGACGGCCTGAGCACTTCGGACAAGGTGGATTATGTTCTGTGGCAGCGTACGCTGAAGCATTCGCTATTGGAGATAGACCAGGCGGAGAAGGTGTATGACTCGGTGGCTTTTGCGCTGCCATATGCTCAAAATTTGATGGACATACAGATCAGGCGTCGCAGGGGGCAGAAGCCTGGTGTGCAGCTGATAGCCCGTACGCTGGATAGCGTGAATTTAGAGATCAGGCTGGCCCGGCAGCGGCTGGATAAGCATGCGTCTTTGTCACGGGCGCAGGTCAAGATGATCGTCGATGTTACGGAAAGTATCCGGAAGGGGCTTACCGATGTGGAGACCTTTTATGAAGGATATGATCCTGCGTATACCTGGTGGGTCAAGGCGCCTTATCACCTGGCGGATTCGGCGCTGGCGGCTTATGGGGGATATGTGGCGGGGATGGTGAAGGCGACGGATGCTGTGAATCCCATTGGGGAGGATAAATTAAAAGAGCTGTTGAAGTATGAGCTGATACCGTATGGGCCGAAGGATCTGGTGGATATAGCTAACAAGCAATTCAGCTGGTGCGAGGTCGAGATGAAGAAAGCGTCTGCTGCGCTGGGTTATGGAGACAACTGGAAGGCGGCGCTGGAAAAGATAAAGGAGCATCATGAACTGCCGGGAGGGCAACCACAGATGGTGAACGATCTGGCCGAAGGCGCCATTCAATTTATAGAGAGCAGAGATCTGGTGACTATTCCGCCGCTGGCGAAGGAGGCGTGGCGGATGTTTATGCTGACACCCGAGGAACAGCGTTTTGCGCCTTTCTTTTTAGGGGGTGAATCGATATTGATAGGGTTTCCCACGAACGATATGCCGGACAGTATAAAGGTGATGAGCATGCGTAGTAATAACTATGGATTTTCTCATGCTACGGTCTTTCATGAGCTGATCCCCGGGCATAACCTGCAGGGTTTTATGAACCGGCGGTATAAATCCTACCGGCGGCTATTCGATACGCCTTTCTCGGTGGAGGGGTGGGCATTGTATTGGGAGATGCTGTTGTGGGATAAGGGATTCCAGGCTACTCCTGAGGAGAAGATCGGCGCGTTATTCTGGAGGATGCACCGGTGTGCCCGTATCATATTTTCGTTGAACTATCATCTTGGGAAGTGGACGCCTGCTCAGTGTGTGGACTTTCTGGTGGAGAAGGTTGGTCACGAGCGATTTAGTGCGGAGAGTGAGGTGAGGCGATCGTTCCATGGTGACTACGGTGCGTTGTATCAGATTGCCTACATGATGGGTGGGTTGCAGCTACGGGCGTTGCATCATGAGATAGTGGATGGGGGGAAGATGACGGATAAAGCTTTTCACGATGCCTTTTTGCATGAGGGGACGATGCCTATTGAGATGTTTAGGGCGACGATAACGGGGCAGGCGCTGAGTCCGGATTATGCGGCGCAGTGGAGGTTTGCGGAGGTGCTGCCTTAGGGAAGCTGTTGCCGGGTGCTGGAGGCTGTTGCCGGGTGTTGGAGGCTGTTGCCGGCCAGGGGACTTGTCTAACGGTGATTTTTAGGGGCCTTTATATAGCCATTGAAAGAGATCGGTTGTCTGTTGGTGCTGGTGACCTGCAGGGTGGCATAGCCGGTGGAAGAAATAGTAAGGGACATTTGTTGCACGTCCCGGTAGCCCTTTGGCTTTATCAGTACATCCCAGCCGCCTTTGTTGCGGGGGGTGGCGGTGTATTCGAAGTCCTTTGTGGTGAACTGGATGCCTCCCTGGGTGGGATCGAGCGGCGCCGTGTAGGCCCGTCCGAAATAGGGCAGATAGCTGACGATCGAACTTTTTGATACCTTCAGATCATAATCCGGTGTGAGTTGCCGGAGACGTCCGCTCATAGGTGATGCGGACTGTGCGACAAAGACGTAATTCTGTGAGTCCACCAGATTTTTAACCTGGGCTATTTTTTCCGCGTCCTTATCCTTTTTTGTATCCTGCGTATGGGCGGCGAGGCTGCCTAACAGGAGCGATGCCAGGAGGAGCGTGCCCAGGAAGTAAGTGTGTGGCTTCATATAATAAAATTAAGTAATTGATTCGTAGATGAAAAAAAGGATTTTGTTATTTATTTCGGGATTGGTCTTTGCGATATTATGGTCATCGGCTTCTACGGCTACGAAAATAGGGTTACAGGGTGTGCAGCCATTATCCATCTGCATTCCCCGATTCTTCCTGGCGGGGGGATTGATGCTGATAGTGGCTCATATACTATTACAACACCGGCTGCCAAAGGTTGGAGAATGGGGGCAGTTAGCCGTTTATGGCATGTTAAATATCAGTCTGTACCTGGGGCTTTATGTGGTGGCCATGCAGCATGTCTCACCGGGGCTGGGGTCTTTGTCCGTGGCCACTAACCCAGTGTTTATCAATATTATATCCGCTCTTTTCTTTCGTCAGCGTATTCGGCTTTATACCATTTTCAGCCTGGTGCTGTGCAGTATTGGGGTGGTGCTGGCTGCCTGGCCCTTGTTGCAGAACAGTTCCGCGACCCCTGGCGGGCTGCTGATCCTTTTGTTGAGCATGCTGGCATATTCGGCAGGTGTTCTTTATTTTGCCCGGCGGCCCTGGAATGATCTTTCCATGCTGGTCATAAATGGGTGGCAGACCCTGCTGGGAGGGATCTTTTTATTGCCTTTTGCGGCGTGGGCTTATAAGCCTTCCCTTAATGTGTGGGATATGCGGAGCATCGGCGCGGTGCTGTGGCTGGCTATTCCGGTGAGCATCGGCGCTGTACAGCTGTGGCTTTATCTCCTTAGGGACAATGCTGCGAAAGCTTCTTTCTGGCTGTTCCTTTGCCCGGTGTCCGGATTTCTCATAGCCAATGTGGTGATGAAGGAACCCATCGGTGTTTATACTGTTTCGGGGATGGCGTTAGTGATAGTGGGGCTCTATCTTGTGCAAACAAAAAGAAGTGTCAATGAGCAAGGTGGATAAGACAGACTTTGATGCGGTGGTAGTCGGAAGCGGTCCGAATGGACTGGCTGCGGCTATTGCTTTGCAGCAGAAGGGTCTTTCCGTACTGTTGATAGAAGCCCGGTCGGAAACGGGCGGCGGTATGCGAAGCGCTGAGCTGACGCTGCCTGGATTTGTGCATGATGTCTGTTCGGCCATTCATCCCATGGCGGCTAATTCGCCTTTTTTTAGCACGCTGCCGTTGGCGGAGTTTGGGCTGGAATATATTTACCCGCCCGTGTCGGCTGCGCATCCTTTTGATGATGGGACGGCAGGTGCATTGAGGGGATCTGTTTTTGACACGGCCAGGTTGTTGGGAGTCGATGAGGGGGCGTATATAAGGCTTTTCGAACCGTTGGTGCGGGACTGGCCTTTGATAGCGCCGGATGTGCTGGGGCCGTTGCATTTTCCCAAACATCCTCTTTTGATGGCGGCATTTGGACTGAAGGCCTTGCCTTCTGCGTTCAGGCTGGCGGGGCGATGGCATACGGATACTGCCCGTGGATTATGGGGTGGGATGGCGGCGCATTCGATGCTGCCTTTGACGGAGCCCACTACGGCGGCTATTGGATTGGTATTGATGATATCCGGACATCTTAAAGGGTGGCCGTTGCCAAGAGGAGGGACAGCATCGCTGGGCCGTGCTCTGGCTTCTTATTTTACATCGTTGGGCGGTAAGATACAGACGAACTTTGAAGTGACGTCCTTCGATCAGCTGCCTTCGTCGCGTGCTGTATTGCTTGATCTCACTCCCCGGCAGCTGTTGCGGCTTGGCGGGCACCGGTGGAGCTCTTTGTATGAATCGCAGCTGCGTCGATACCGATATGGCATGGGTGTTTTCAAGATCGACTGGGCGCTGGATGGGCCTATTCCTTTTACAGCGATGGAATGCCGGAGTGCCGGCACGGTACATATAGGAGGCAGATTGGAAGAGATCGTGGCATCCGAACAAACGATATGGGATGGGGGGTATGCGGAGAAGCCGTATGTGCTCCTGGCGCAGCAGAGTCTTTTCGATGCGACGCGTTCACCAAAGGGTAAGCATACGGCCTGGGCCTATTGCCATGTGCCGAATGGATCGACGAAGGATATGACGGAGACGATAGAAAGGCAGATCGAGCGGTTTGCTCCCGGGTTTAGGGAGCGTATACTGGCGCGGCATGTGATGAACACTTCTCAATTGGAGTCGTATAATGCCAATTATATAGGAGGGGATATCAATGGCGGGGCCATCGATGTGCGGCAGCTTTTTACCCGGCCTGCGTTGCGTTCATCTCCTTACCGGACCTCTGATAAAGGTATATATATATGCAGCGCTTCTACACCACCCGGTGGGGGAGTGCATGGTATGTGCGGGTATTATGCTGCGCGAAGAGTATTTAAGGATTTGTTCGGTCGCCAATAATACTTATCCTTTATTTTATTATAACCTTTATGTTACCGCACTGTAATTGCAGTGGTGGAATAGATATTTGCGTCGCTCATTCCCCTTGCCCATTTCTTGGTCTCTGATTAGATTGCTTAGTTCTGACCGCCTTTAACCAATCTTTTATTTATGATCACGAAGCGCAGAGACATCGCCACACTGCAGGAGATCCGGCAATTCATTGAGAATAATTTTACGAAGGATATACCTGTTGGTTTTGTCTGTAAGGAATTTGGGTTTAATCGTACGAAGCTGCAGGAGGGGTTTAATCAGCTGTTCGATGTGACGGTGCATGCTTTTATCTGTCAGTTGCGGATGGATAAGGCGCGGGCGCTTTTAAAGGAGACGGATGAGCCTGTAAAGCTGATAGCGATGGAGTGTGGGTACAAGAAGCTAAGCTCTTTTACGCGTGTGTTTACCAGGTGGCATGGGAAGTCTCCTACGCAATACAGGGCTTTATCTTTGGCTAATGAAAAACTCTCAGAAAAAGCCGACGGATCGGTGAATTGAAATTGCTGATATGTATATATGAAAATTTGGAAAGCGGGGGGTAGGTGTTGTAGATTTGTTCTAGTTAAAACTTAACTATGCTTCGTATGAGACAAACGCTAAGTGTTCGATGTAATAACTGATCTCTCCGACCATATTAGGCCTTTGCATGGGAATGGTCCTTTTTTATTCAACTACGAGAAATTCAACTCAACCCCACTGGTGATGTGGTAGCTGCTGAAAATTCAGCAATCTTCTAAGGTTTTAATGCATGAGACGTGTTTGTGGCCGGGAGTTCTATCGGCTGCGAGACAGTGTGTGTCCGCTGTTGAATGAGACATTTTTTTCGATAAATAATATCGGAACAGGGAATCTTTTTTCTGGAAAGGAAGGTTTACAAAACGTCCTAAAGAAATTACTATGAGCAAAAAGAGAGCAATAATAAATGGAGCGGGTCCGGCGGGACTAACGACCGCGTATGAACTATTACAGCGTACGGATGGCGATGTCAATGGATGCGGTCACAGACACTGTTGCCAAAAAAGCCATGAATCAATTTTAATTGCGCAAAATGCAAGTGGCTGGCCCCATCTAATACAATTTAACAATATCAAGTCGTTAAACGAGGGAGATATTAATTGACGTCGATAAAATAATGGGTGGTTATGAAATATTTATATTGCATAATTTGTATCTGTTTTTTTTCATGCACTTTTAGGACTCAAAAAAGGGACATTTTACCTTCTTTTAACTTGTTGTTATCGGATAGTATAACAAAATTTAATACAGAAAAAATTCGGGAAGGGAAGATAATTGTGTTAGTATACTTTAGTCCAGACTGTGAGCATTGCCAGCATGAAACGGAGCAGATATTGGCGAAAATGGACAGCCTGACTAAAATAGATTTCTATTTTTTTAGCGTCGAGCCTTTGTCGAGGATTAAGGCATTTAATAATTATTACCGGTTGTCCAAATATTCCAATATTACTATAGGAAGGGATTATGCATTTTTCTTCCCTATTCATTTTAAGGCTAACTCTGTGCCTTGGGTGCTTATTTATGATGAGAAAAAAAAACTCGAGAGGGTTTACGAAGGAGGGCTAGGATCAACGAGCATTGTCCAGGCTGTGAATGAAATTGAATAATCAATAAATCTATAAAAAAAAATTTTTCGGTGAAGTAGCTACCACAGAAAAGGCGGATCTGCTATCGCTAAAATATAGCAGGGGGTGAAGCCGACTGCCTTAAATGCCGGCCTAATAATTAAATCTTAAAAAATGAAAAAGTACGCAAAATTCATCGCTCTTGCAATTGTTGTTGTTGCCACCACGATTGGTGTTACTTACGCTAAGAAGTTCACTTTGTCAGCCGACGGATATTACAAGAAAAATTCTACCACCTGTGTTGAACTCATAGCTCAAGGAGCTTCACCTTTTGATACAAAAGGATTAAGTGATCAACAAGCAACTATCAAGGGTTCTGATGGTACTATCTATAATGTGTACACTGAATCTACTTGCACAACAGCAGCTACATTTAAGCCTTAATTTGGAACTGGTGGGAATAGAAATATTCCCACCTTTATATATCCGGCATAAAACAGCCTTTTTATTTTCCCGACCAAACGGGCGTTTAAAATGTAAATATCAATACCCGGGATTCTGAGTTAGATTTGGATTTCTAAATATTTCCGCTGCCGGGATCGGAAAAACTTTCGCCGTAGGCTTCCAGGACCCTCCTTTTTGTTGAGCTGCAGTGTTCATAATAGAATCAACTTTCCCGGTTCGTTTGAGATCAAACCATCTATGCCCCCATTCATAAAACAGTTCTTTTTTTCTTTCGGCGAGAATATTGTTAATTGCATCATCTTTTGAGGAAAAAACGCTTGGACCTAATCCAGCTCTAGCCCTGACCATATTGAGATCGGAAGCTGAACCTGTCAGGTCTCCTTGTTGCGCTTTAGCTTCCGCACTGATAAGATATTGTTCAGCCAAACGAAGTACCATATAATATTCTGTTGCAACGGAGTTTGGAGCCTGTTGTGTTGGGCCAATCTTATATTTAGAAGGATAATAATACACCGTGCCTGAATAGTTAGTGCTATCTACCCAGGCAGTTCGTCTCAGATCGTCGGAATCAAATTCATCCATAAATGACGTTGGAAACCAAAAGTAAACCAGTGATGTATGATCTGGGGGGATTGTAAGATAAGATTCTGGAAGAGTATTAAACGGACTTATCGTACCATCGATATACAATTGAAAAATAGCTTCATTCGAGTTCTTCAGAAAAACTGAATTTAAATCTGAAAGCAAGCTGAAATATCCGCTATTAATCACCTGGTCAGCATATTGGCTTGCCTTTCCCCAATTGCCTGTGTACAAATAAATCCGGCTTAACAATGCCATCGCAGCCCACTTGGTTGCTCTGATACGCTCATTGTTGTAGCCCGAAAAGTCGCCAGGCAGGCTGTTCAATGATCCTTCCAAATCGCTTATGAGGTTTGAATAAATTGTATCCTGGCTGACGCGTGGCGCAACTGTATTTGCTTTATAATCGGTAGTAGTCAGAAAGGGAACGTCGCCAAAACTATTAATTAAATAAAAATAGACCAGCGCCCTGACAAATTTTGCTTCCCCCATTAATTGCTCCCTTAAAGGAGAAGTTACCTTTTTATTTCCCGCCAGTTGCTCAAGACAAGCGTTAGCCTGATAAATAATTCCGTAAGGCTGCTGCCACAAACTGGAAAAAATTAGATTATTGTCAGATAGTATTTGATTGTGAAAAAAAGGGTCAAAATTCGGATCACCGCCGATAAAAGTTATTTCATCCGATGAAATGCCATTTAACATCGAAAATGCACCATTTCCAAAAGCTACGACTGCTGATTGATTGATTAATTTGGAATATATGCCAATGACCGAGCTGTTTGCATTATGATTGTTACTGAACGCCTCCTCAGACACTATCGTGTTTACCGGGGGGTCAATCGATACGATTTTACTGCATGAGCTACAAAACCAAAAGAGAATAATAATATTCAATTTATGTAAAGGCTTCATACTGGAAAGTGTTGTCATTTTAAAAAATTAAGTTCGCTCCAAAAGTAAGGGTGAAAGGTTGAGGATAGCCTCCAAGAGAGGGTACAGTAGGATCTAATCCATCGTACCCACTGATAGTAAACAAATGCTCCGCTTTCATAAATATGTTTAAAGTTTGGCACTTTATACCTTTGATCGCCTTATCCGGAAGAGCGTAATTCAGGCTGATATTTTTGCAATGCAGAAATGTGCCATTAGAAAAGCCGCCATCGGATCCGATAAATAGCTGATCAGATAAGTCAGGTGAGGTTTTATATTTGGGGAACTCAGCCAGGTCTCCGGGATTCCGCCACCTGTTTAACGCCCGGACCGATTGATTTGAAAACCCAAGACTTCCGGGGACATATCCGGAATTGTACACTGCCCGTTGAACATACGGCAGTCGGGCAAAATTAAAAAAAACATCCAATGAGAGCCCTCCGACGCTTAGATCCATACCCACCCCCCCAAAGTATCGTGCAATAGGATCAATACCATAAGAGTCCTTATTTTTGACACCAGCGGGTTGTGTAATGGTGCCATCTTTGTCCTTGTCTTCAAAAGTATATTTCCCTGTTTTAGGGTCAATTCCTGTATAATGAAAAACATATTTATTACTCAAAGATTGTCCGACAACATATTGGTCTGCGTAAGAGGTGTTCTCTATATTTGGGAAGGCAAGTAATTTGTTTTTGTTTGCACCTATATTAAAATTAACAGAAAATGTAGTCTTATTATTCTTTAAAATTGCTGTACTATATCTGACTTCCCAACCTGAATTTTGCACAGTCGCAGGAAGATTTTCACTGACAGTGGAAAAGCCTGTCATGACGGGCAATGGTGCATCGAGCAATTGATTGCCACACCGGTCCCTATACCATACAACCTCTATATCAATGCGATCTTTCAAAAAGCGCAAATCCCCGGCAATCTCCAGCTTTTTATTTTCCTGCCATTGTAGGGTTGGATTGGCGTGTTGTATTGGAGTATAAGCTATTGTTCCGCCATAAGGATTAATATTAGAAATATCGGACGACCATCTTGTTAAATAAGCATAAGGATTAACATTGTCACTACCCGCTGTTCCATAACTGCTTCTGATCTTTCCAAAAGAAATAATCTTTGTAATGGGCTTAAACCATTTTTCTTCCGAAAATATCCATGCTCCAGCCATAGACCAAAAACTACCATATTGTTTTCCGGGGCCAAATCTTGAGGATCCATCCCGCCTTGCGGTTAAATTGATGATATACTTATCGAGAACATTAAAATTGATTCTACCAAAGATCCCAAAATATTTATATTGCCCTTTGGCATCAGTACCGTATTTGATGGGAGCATTCGCTACTGAGCCTAACAAATTGTCATCTGTATAACCGGTACCGGCGATAGACATTGATTTTTGCGTTCCAAATGTATAACTGGAGCCTACTAATATTTCAGCCTTGAAATACTTTTGTAAGTAATTATATTCTGCCTGTGGTTCTATAATGAGACTCGACCCATTCGTGGTGCCATCGTTTACTGATCCCGTAGGATTGAACCTTTGATCCTGCGATACAATCGGAATAACGAATCTATCTTCTTCATTGAAACTTGAATAACCGAAACTGGTTTTGAAAGATAAGCCCTTTACAGGCAAAAAGGTAATTGCCAGGCGATTGTTTAAATAATTCGTTTTTTCCTCAAATAATCGACGTAGTCCCTGGAATGGATTAAGCAGGTAACCGACAGGATCCCATACTGGATAGTTTAAATTATTCGCGGAGTCAAATACTGAGGGTGCATTGGGGGGTAGCAAAACTACACCTGACGGCAGGTCAATGGTGTTTACTTTAGTAAAAGAATAGAGATTAGTCAGATTTATCTTAAAAAGATTATTTGCTGTATTATGAGATAAGTTACTTGAGAATGAGATACGATCATCTCCCCCTGATACAGTTGTAATATGCGTCCTTGCGTCATAGCCTAAAGAAATTCTATAATTAGTGGAATTATTCCCGCCAGTTACATTAGATTCGACTTTTGTTGTTCTTCCTGTTCGTCCAAATAGATAGCGTTGCCAGTCGGTATAGCGAGTTGTATCCCATTTTACCAGATCGATAGCATTTGAAATATCGGGAGTCATGTTGTCATTGTTTAAAGCCTCCCTTCGCATTGCTACATATTGCTGGGTATTCATCAGATGATACCATTGTGTATTTTTTAAAAACCCGTTTGAACAGGAAACGTTGAATTTTGTTTCACCCGCTTTCCCTTTCTTGGTGGTGATAATAATAACCCCAGCACCCCCTCTTGACCCATAAATTGCCGTAGCGTCGGCATCCTTTAAAACAGTAACACTTTCAATTTCATTAGGATCAATACTGAATAATGGGCTATATCCCCCGATTGGATTGGGAACGCCTGATTGCGCAAAGCCCATCGTTCCATTCGGACTCGCATTCTGAAAATTTAATACGGTGATAGGTACACCGTCAACTATTATCAGGGGGTCAGGCGCCAACCCGCCATTTAAATATTTTCTACCCCTTATCTCTACCTTGAATGGTGCGCTGGAATAACCATTAGAAGGTGTGACTTCCAAACCAGGCACTTTTCCCACCAACGCCTCCAATACATTCATTACCGGATGCCGTTCTATTTCCTGGGCAGTAACGGTTGAAATATTTCCAGTTGCGACTCTTTGAGACGTAGTGCCATAAGCTTGCACAACAACTTGGTCAAGGTCGTTAGTAGCGGGCTCCATTAAAACAATTAGGCTAGCCCGGTTCTGGATAGAAACAGCTTGCGATTTATATCCAATAAAACTAACTGTGATCACATCATCAGAACTAATATTGTGAAGAGTGAAATTTCCATTTGCATCCGCGATAGTACCGTGTCCTGTGCGTTTGACAATGATATTGGCATTGACGAGGGGTTCCCCTTTGTTGCTGGTGACCCGTCCGTGAATCTCGGAAATAGGAGTGCCGGGGGCGAATTCGACGGTGAGGGAGCGCGTCTCTTTTTTCTTGATGAAGATGGTTGTGCCTTCTACGCTGTATTCAAGAGGTTGATTGCGCAAGCAGACCTGGAGGAAGAGATCGAGGGCGACGTTTTTAAGGTCGAGGGTGACGACACTTGCACCCTCGAGAGTGGCAGCCTCGCCGCTCTGGTAGAAGACGCCGTAACCTGTCTGTTTTTTGAGGGAGGTAAAGACCGTCTTTAGGGGGACGTCCTTGCCGGTGAAGCTGACCGTCTGTGAGTAGGTGGCGGCGCTGGCCTGGAGACAGACGGCAAACAGTAAGATAGCAGATGCTTGCATGGTCAATACTAGCTGTTTTGGTAATGGATGCGTAAAATGCATACCTTTGTCAAGTTTAGGTGTGTACAAATAGATTCTTCGCGGATGACATTTGGAGATGCCTATATTGGCCGGGAGTGTAGCAGCACTTTCGGCTTTTTTGTGCATTCCACTAAGGGAGAAGGTTTATGGTCGAAATTTCAAAGGAGGGGTTTAATGATCAATTATTAAGCTATCTTGATACGATCAACCTTTTACCTTCTAATTGGAAGTGGACATCTTTTCTTTCCAGGTGTTTCAGAATGGTGGTAAGGCTCAAATTCCTTCCAATCTCGCCGTCAAAAGTGTATTTGGGCGGCGAAGCGGTGGCATAAACCACCTCCACGTCGTACCATCTTGCCAGCTGACGCAGAACATCGTTGAGGCTGGCGCCCGTGAAATTGAAGAACCCCCGCTGCCAGGCGATGACCTCGTCTGTATCAATGTTCTTTGCTATCGTTATGATCCCATCATCGTCCAGTACGCCCTGCTCACCAGGGGAGAGAATGGATTGACGGGTCGCGCTATTTATCGAGACCTTGCCTGTCAGCAAGGTTGTCTTGATGGCAGGTTCGTCGGCATAGGCCATTATATTGAAGCTGGTGCCAAGAACGTGTATAGTCGCGTTTGGTACTTTGGCCAAAAAGGGTTGAGTAGAATTCTTTGCTACTTCAAAATAGGCTTCGCCTGTGAGCTGGACTTCTCTGGTGGCACCGGAAAAACTGGTTGGATACCTTAGCGACGATGCATTGTTTAGCCAAACCTTTGTTCCATCCGGCAGGACCAGTTGGAACTGCCCTGCGCGGGGAGTGGTCAATGTATTATAAACGACAGCGGCTGCTGGGGCCTGCTTTTGCCCGGATGCAGCAACTGTATATGACAGCGAACTCTTGTCTTTTACGACCTGTGCGGAACCCTGTCTTGTGAGACTTCCGTTGGCGGCATTTTCCAATACGATGGTGGAACCATTCGCCAGGGTCAGGGTGGCTTTGTCACCTCCAGGGGCCACATCCCGGGCAGCGACTGGAACCGACACAGGACGGGCCTCGGAAGATGCAGAGCGGGGTCTTAGCCAAAAATAGCCTATAATGATAATTCCCAACAATGAAGCGGCGGCGGCCGTATAAATCCCTAAGCGGCGTCTGATAGGATAGATAGTAGGAATGGGAGATCTTGCAGGACCCTCGATAAAGGGGGTAGCTTTAATTCCTGCATCGATCTTATCCCAGATATTAGTCCGGGCCTCGGAATATTCTTTTAGCTCCTGCTTTAACCTGTCGGGATCGCTGAGCTGATCGAAAGTTTCCCGATGATCGTTAGAAGCATTTACCCATTCCTGCAGCTCGAGCTGTTCGTGAATAGTCAGTTCGCCTTTTAAATGCTGAATAATCAAATACCTTACCCTTTCGTTGGATTTTTCCATGCTAATCAGAGTGATTATCTCACTAACCTCAGATGACGTCAGAAAACACTTATTGTACTCAAAAAAATCACAGAAAATTAAAAATTTCTTAACACGGAGGCTTGGAGTTAGCGGCAATCAGCAATGGTTTCGCGGAAAAGGGGAGAAATTGGCCAGGAGGGCAGAGAGAATAATATAAGCCAGCGGCGGCAGACGGAGGAGCGCCATACGTAGTATCTTGATGGCCCGCAGTTTGTAGTTGCGGACGGACTGGTTGTTGATAGACAGCAACTCGGCGATCTGGCTGTTGGAGAGGCCTTCGAGATAAGCCATTTTGAAGACCTGGCGGCAACTGCGGGGCAGCTTTTCAATTTCCTCGTAGATGGCTTTCAGCACCAGCGTTTTTACATCATCCGTCAACTGGCCGTCCTCCGCCTCCTGGAGGAGGGCGTGGAGGAGATCCTTTTGCCGGAGATGGCGACGCTGGATATGCCGGAGGAAATCCAGACATGCGTTACGGCCCGTGATGTAAAGAAATGCCTCTATATTCTTGATACTGCTCAGATTGGCGCGCATGCTCCACAACTTGACAAAGACGTCGGCCGTGATATCCTCGGCGTCTTCACGCTCGGGAACAAACCTTTTTACAAAGTAGTAAAGCGTGGAAAAGTACTTATTGTATATATCCGTGAACGCCTCGGTGTCACCTTGGTTGAACTGGACAATAAGATCGTTTTCGGGGCTTTGCATCAGATTGAGTTTCGATGAATAAGAAAGGGCATTTCTGGAATGAAATACCGGAACTAAAAAGCAATGTTTGGATTGGATGGTCACAACGGCCGTGCACAAGGTCGTCTAATAGGGAGGGTTAATTCGAGGCTAATATACCTAATATACAAAAAGGGTTTTACAAAAGAGCGGCATTTTTTTAAGGGGATCAACTTATTTTAATTATATAAAATTTGTCCTCGGGGGATACGACATTATGTTGTCGTGGCCTGAAGAGGTACAGCTATTGATGGAGAGCGATGCTATGGCGGCTGGTCCTATTTAGCTGCGACAGGCTTGGGGGCTGGCGCCACTTCATCCATGTAATGCCTTTTCTTGCTGTCCAGGTATTTCTGGCGGATGATCTCGCTCATAGGCTTTTGGTAGACCTTGCTCTCCACCCACGAAACGAGGTCCAGATAGGCGAAGGCGCGGGTTTCGAATCTATCAGCCTCGAAATGTCTGATCTTTTCCAGGAACTTTTCAAACTCGGCCTTCATGGAATTGCGGGACAGGTGAAAAGAAGTGCGCAGGAACTTGAACATCTCCTCTTCCACCCGGGTGAGGTTCTCTTTTTTGGCCATGAAGCGATATACAGACTTGGTAAGGGATTCCATCAGTTCGAAATTGCCCAGCTCATAGTGCGCCATGAGATGGAGGACACGGGCATAGCTCTGGAGGTCGTTGCGCATATCGACCTGGTCATTGATGATGCGCTGCAAATAATCGATGCAGGTGCCGAAGTCACCGTTGCCAAAATACAACGAGGCTATCTTATAGTTCAATACCAGCTGCCGATGTCTGTCGATGAAAAGGTCGTATTCGGCCAGCCGCTGTTCGATGCCGGGCACCATTAAGAGGCCCTCTTTGAAATTGCCCCGCATGAATACCTGGTTGATCTTGGCCGTTGTGATATAAACAAAGGACTGAATGCGGAAGTTGTCATTCTCCCGGACACGATCGGTGAGCGCAAATGCCTCGAACTGCCTCAACGTTATTTCGAACCGCTGGTGATTCCGCAGGTCGAAGTGGGCATTCAACAGATTGTGCAGGGCCTTGATGTAATGGCTTGTTTCCACCCGTATCATCAGAGGCTGCTCTTCGAAGAGGTCCAGCCATTTTTGTGAATACCGATAATACATGAGAAAGTCCTGCCGGATAAAGGCATACCAGTTGTAGATCTGGTAAAGATACAGCCGCTCGTAAAAGCCCGTCTGTTCCCAGGCGCTGGCAGGCAGCTGTTCCCTCAGGAACTCCTTGATACGCTCTTCATCCTTATCATTGCGTGCGTGCCCATTCTTTATATACCAGCTATATACAAGCAGCGCCAGGTTCGATAGGCGCGCCACCATATCGATGCGACCGGCTACCTCCAGGCTCTCGGCCGAGAGCTGTTCGGCCCGCATCTGCATACTATGGGTAATATGAAGGGTCTCGATCCTCTTCTCCAGACCCAGGACCAGCGGCAGGAAATTGAATTTCTGGTTGGCTTTGGCCGTCTCTTTAGCCCTATCCAAAAAGCGAAGGCTCTGCTGGAACAATCCCTTCTTATAAAGAATATGCGCGTAGTCGAACATTTCATTCAACTGCAGGTCAATGCTATCGGCGCTCTTGAGCAGCCGGAGGCTGGCCAGTATCTGTTTGTAAAGATGGGTTTTGAGATTGGAGAGCTGTGGCTTTTCGATGCCGGGCAGCTTTTTTAACAGCGCTTTTTCGTCATAGTCGCTCAGTTTGTCCAGGGCGTCGAAGAGCTGGACGATCTTGAGGTCTTCTTTTGTAGAACTTCTTTTAATATATAGTTTAAAATGCCTTTTTTCGGCCTTTTCAAGGGAGTGAATAAGCTGGAATAAGGTATCTGAAAACCGGTTGGCCATAATGATGTAATTATCCTGAAATTCAATCCTGGTAAGGATTGTAGCGCTAAAAATATCATTTTGACATAATTAACCCGCCAAAATTATGATTAGAAAGGCAAACGAAAGGATATTAATTTTGTCTTAGAGAATGAGAGAAAATATGGCAGCAATCGTGGTGGCAGGCATTCGTAGCGGCTCATTCAACTAAAGCTGAGTAAATCAGCGAAAAAGATATTACTACCTTTTTTCATATGGCAAGCAATCGTTAGCGCCCTTTGTTTCTACATGGGGCTTTTTTTTGCAATCTAGGCAAGAAATTACATATAAATAACTTTTCCATACCAATTTATTTTAGCCCTTGTTAAGGGAAGTCAGGCAAGAGGCGCTTATTTCCGGGGGAAAAGTGCTAAAAAGCTGCTAAAGTATCCCTTTTAGAGGTCAAAACAGACCGCATCTTATAATGTCAGATCGACATTTCGTGTATATATGAACTGCGTTCATGTATTTTTTTCCAACACTGAAAAGGAAACTTCTACCTTGGACTTACCAAGCTAACGGAACAGATCCACAATTGTTTGTTTTTAGTTATATAAGTGTAGTGTTTTCTCATGTGACTTAGGTCCACCAGGGGTTTGTTTCTACAAAGCCCCTTTGGGTTTTTTGCCCCCCGTTGTCTTAAAAAATACTTCGACCCGAAAAAAATGATGATGACCCGGCAGGATCACCTTGAATACTATCAACAATTGCTGGCGGCACTGGCTTCCTGCGAAGAAGGGACCGCGAGCGAAATACAAAAGGTAGAGTCCGGCTTTAAATGCAGCCTGGATCATTGGGGTAAGATACAAAAGCACATAAAGCAAAACGGATTTAGCAACCCCGCCGGGGAGATATACTTCTTCAAAAGAGTCAAGCCGGGATTTACTTCCTACATAGAGTATTATACATGCAGATATCACGCGTTATTGTTCAAGCCGACGGACGATCCGATAGAGCTAATACGATTTTGGAGATGGGAAATGCGGAAGACGGAAAAGTTCTTCGAGACCAATGAAGCATTCTGCAGATATATGCGGGAAGGCGCCACTGACCGTGATGAAGAATATTTTCTCAGGGGTGATCAGGGAATGCAGGTCATGCCCGGACGCATTTATGATGTAGATCCTACGACGGCTACCTCGGGAGATTATCTGGTGACAATGATCGGCGCGTATGAAATGTATCAATCATATATCCTTGAGGAAATGCAGAAGCTAGGAGGATATTTTTTTTTAACTAAGTAATATTATTTACTTTGAGAGCCAAATACAGAACTATTGCGGCCTGACTACCCATCTAAAATCTTCTCAGACAAAAGGAACAACTACGTCCTGCTTATGGAGTCGTTGGCCGCTGATCCGCACTAGCCGCTGCTTCAATACCGAAACGCCTAATGCGGTCCATTACCGCACATACCATAAGGCAACCACTACCCGCAGTTCAATTTACCATCACTTGAAAAAAATCGCACGTGCAATCATTTTTCTTTATCCGCCAGGATGGCAGGAATGTAAAAGTAGATATGCAAAATATCCTCTACATCGAAGCCCGTAAAAACTATACCCGTCTTGTTATGACAGACCGAAGCGCCATGGTATTGATCACGCTGAAGCAATGGGAAAGCATCCTTCCGCAGAACCTGTTCTGCCGTGTGCATCGGGGCTATATCGTCAGCATCGAACGGATCATATCCTTTGACAATAAATTCGTATATCTACCGGGAATGAATATCGCCATTGGTGAGCAGTATAAGGACGAGCTTCCATCCAAGGTAAGGATCGTCGCCAGTGAGGCGCCTAAAAAAGATATCCTTTCGGACCTGGAAATCTGTTAGCGTAAGATCTTTTGAAGGTTGTCCCAGGTCCAGTGATAAAGCCTGCCCGCATTCGGGACCCTCTTGTGTTTTCCGTCCTTATAGCCAATGATCTGAACTATTCTTATCTTCAGTCGCCGGGCTATGGCTATCTCTTTCTTTACACCGGGGGCCTTATGAGTGGTGGCGCCTACCAATACGATGACTATATCCACAATCTTTATTCTACCCTCTGCCTTTTCTTCCCAATTATTTTCAGGAGCAGCTTCTTTCAAGGAACCGTCGATGACCTCGAAGGGTGACCCATCATTGCGGGACTGTCCGATGAGGAGGTCTTTCAAAGCCCGGTCGCTCTCATATTCAAAGCTGATAAATACTTTCTTTCTGGTCATATTTATTTCGCTAGCTGTATGATGAGGTCAATGAGCCGTTCAGGCCTTGTGTAGGGAGTTCCCAATTGCAGGAATAATTCGAATTTTTCGCGGGTGTCGAAATATTCGTCATAGCGCAGCAGCACTTCCAGCCATAATCGTTCTGCGACATAGCCTGATGCCCCGACAGGGATCAGCCTCGCATTAAATGAACGGGCTATTTCAAATTCCTTCACCATGCCGTCGGCTTCCCGGATGGAGATATCTTCCAGCTTGTTGCCAAAAATAAATATGGCCACCCCTGCCCGGGAGATCATGTCCTTCCTATACGATTGCCTGATGTTCTCGTGATATGGAGGAGATGGAAAAGGGTAGACATGCAGATGATCGGAGATATCTTCCTTTTTCCCAAAATAAACCTCATCCAGGGCGCCTTCCACGACGGAACTGCCGACACCCAGACCAAAGCCGGAGACTATCCTGAAATTATTTTTCAGCAGTGATTTTGTGAGATTTTTTACAAAGGGTTTCCCCCCATCTCCCAAAGTTCCGTATTCATAGGCGCTGCCGGATATAAATACTGTTTTTCCTTTGTCGACAAGCATCAGGAAATTTTAAGGGATTTATCATTAACGGGCCGGAGGCTCGTTTTTCAAACAGACAAATGTAAACAGGAGGGGTCAATGAACAAAAAAATGGTAACTTGGCAGGTGATTTAATCATTACATGAAAGCACTTACACTCCCCGAAGTCTGGCTAAGAGGCCCTTTGCCGGCAATTCCCTCTCTGCTTCAGCCTGTAGCGCATGCATTGCTTCAAGCCCGTGAGGAAGTGATGGTTCTTATGGAAGGATTCCCTGAAGAGCTGTTGTGGGAGCGCCCTGCGGGGGTGGCTTCG
>Ga0105237_10003245_pt1 | contig 19445 bp, 40 predicted proteins | sample KBSC24metaG_FD_81520 | JGI IMG/M metagenome (GOLD analysis project Ga0105237, IMG submission 81520) | Corn rhizosphere microbial communities from Kellogg Biological Station, Michigan, USA - KBS C2-4 metaG | ecosystem: Host-associated > Plants > Roots > Rhizosphere > Soil | place: Michigan, USA... | reverse complement strand
GCCCTGAGGGCCTCACTGACGGCCTGGGGGCCGCGGTCGGCCGTTCTGCTAGTGGGGGGGGGTGACTCCGTACGGGACAGCTCAGGATAAGCCCCTATATAGGAGGTAGTCCTAATGTGACCCCGTTTTCCGCGTTCAAACGCGTCGTGCATCAGGTATCCCCCGGTACTGCAACGGGGATGTACAGTACACAGTGTGTACTGTTGACAACACGTGTCCGACGAAAGTACGTCACATTAGGCATAGTCCCAGGTCATCGTTAAAAATCTTGAGATAGTCCCAGGTAGACGTCATGGCTATTTGGACTGTTGAGTCGGGGTCACTCAAGGGCACAATATTCCTAGAAACGCGCTGACCAGCATGTCCAGAACCTAATGTGACCCCGCCGGACCCCGGACAAACCGGACAGTCCGTTACCAGGGCTACAGTAGACCAGGGATACTGTCGAACCAAACGTAATCCATTGTATGTACGATCGTCTATCAAGTATCCCCCGATACTGTAGTCTATCGATTCGTTATCAAAGACCCATTGACATAAGCATGGATTCGTGTTAATAAAGAGGACTTTATCGGTACAGGGCCACTGACCTGCACAAACGCCGCCGCGCGTGTGCCGCGTGCCCAGCGCGTAGAAAAGGGTTTCAGGCCGCCACCGGCACCCGTTCGTGTGCAGGATCACACGCCTCTGAATCGCTTCAGACAGGTCAGTCCCAGCGTCAAACATCCGGTCATGGGATGTTTGACAACACTCATCGGCTCATCCGGTCATGGGATGTTTGACAGTTAGTCACTCTCCGCACACGGTACTGTCGCTGGTGTCGTGAAGACAGAACGAGCCGAAATGCGCGTGAAAGTGCGCATTTCGGCTCGTTTGCGCTCACTACTGCTCAGTAGGGGGCGGTTTTAGCGACAGTATCACTGTGTAGTGTAGCCGGGCTACAGTAGGCACGGCCACTACTTTCCGTGACATTCCCGGCCAACCGGCGGGGAATGTCACGGGTGGGTGGGCTAGCGGGCCGCGAACGCGGCGAAGAGGTGGGCCACCTCGGCGTGGGTGGGGGCCCACCCGCACGCCTCGTGTCCGTGCTCCCCGGGGCAGTACCACCCGACGTGCTCACCGTTCAGGAACGCGGGGGCCATCCTGACCGAGGTCGGCCACGCGTGCTGGTGTCCCACGTGCTCCGCGTAGCCGTCCGGGTACTGGAACATGTGGCTGTGCCCCAACTTGAACGCCTCGTGGCCCAGGCCGAAGCATCGGGAGCACGTGGAGGAGTAGCCGCCACCCTCGGGGTCGGAGTCGTACTCCGTCGGCTGGCCGCAGTAGCAGCACTGGCCGTCGGCGGCGCGGAGGGAGCGGGCGACGAACTGGGCGGGGGTGTAGGGAAGCATGTCGGTGGCTCCTGGGGTGGGGTGTTCGGTGCTGACATGAACTACATTAGTCGGTCCCACTCGGGTTGTCAACTCTTTGACACCCGAGTGGGAGACACCACCCGATCGGACTAGCACGCGGTCTGTGCCATCAGCATCCCGGCCCGCTGGGACATCCACATCTGGTCCTGCTCCAGGTAGGTCGACGGGTTGTACGGGAGGCCCGTCTCCCGCGCCGTCTGCGCCTCCATGGCGGCCCGGAACTCCGGCGAGTAGCTCCGGTGGCTCTGGACGTAGTCCGCGCCCATGTCGACCAGCTCAGCGCGGTGACAGCACCGCGATTCGGCGGGGCCGTCGTCCCCCATCCCGTGCCCGTAGGTCTCCCCGGTCCGCGCGCCGTGCTCCGGGCAGTACCAGGTCCGCGCGTGGTACTTCAAGTCGATCATGCCGTCGAACCGCGCGCCGGAGAACGGCGCGATGGCCGCGTCCACGGTGTACGTGGTGGGGCCGTCGGTCCAGGACACGTCCACCGACGAGCCGCCGGCGTACCGGGCGGTGCGGACCGAGAACCTGACGCCGGGGAACTCCTTCTTGAGGTGCTTGCGGACCAGCTTGGCGACTTCGGCGGTGTCGATGTAGCGGGGCTTCGCGGGGGTGGGCATCGTGTCCATGGTGGCCTCCGGGGGTTGGAGTGTTCCCTGCTGACAAGAACTACATTAGTCGGCCCTACATGGCTTGTCAACTCTTTGACAAGCCATGTGGTCCAGGTCACATCACGCCGCCACGCGCTCGAACACGGCCGCCGCCGCCTTGTCCTTGGGCCGGTACGTCGCCAGCCGCGCCGCCGCCGTGGCCACGCTGTACAGCTTCGCCTTGCGCCGCAACACCAGCCGGCCGCCGGGCCGCACCGACACGGTGACCGTGCCCTGAGCCACCATGCCCCGGGAGAACGCACTCGCGAACCGCTCCGCCAGCGGCACCGGGATGCCGGCCACGATCATGTGCTGCTTCGCGGTCGCGAGGCCGGAGGCCACTGCCCGGCGCGCCCGGCGCGCGGTGCGGGTCTCACGGTGGGTGGCCACGGTCTCACGGCGCATGGCGCGGAGCTGGGCACGGGCCTTGCGGCTGGTGGCGTTCATGGTGTCCTCCTTGGTGGTGTGCTTAAAGACTATCCGACCCAACGGGGGATGTCAACTGTTTGACATCCCCCGATCGGGTGACTCACCACTGGCGAAGCTCGTGGCCCTCGTACGCCACGTGCCACTGAGCAACCGACAGCGCCGCCTTGAGCGTCCGCGTCCGCGTGACCTCCATGGCGTCCTCGCCGAACGTCACGTGCTGGTCCACCACCCACTGGCACGTCTGCGTGTCGAACCACACCTGAGCTGCCGTGATCGCGGAGCCGCTGAACCGACCGCGCCGCGCCGCCACGTTGTAGTAGTCCTGCGCCGTCCGCGTGATCGACACGTGGCAGCCCACGAACTCCACGTTCAAGGCGATCGTCGTCATGTCCACCCGGGCGGGGGCGACCGGGGCGAAAGCGGCGTTGTCGCGGACCGGGAAGGAGATCGTGGCGTTCATGGTGGCCTCCGGGTGGGTGGGGGGTTGTTGTGTTGTGTCTAAAGACTAACCGATCCGAAGGGGGATGTCAACTGTTTGACATCCCCCGTTCGGGTGACCCCTCAGCGGCCGTAGTGGCCGGCCGCTTCCAGCTGGGCCCGCAACGCGGCGATCCGCGCCCGCTCCCGGTCGCGCCGGGAGGTCCACCGCTGGTGGATCTCGTCGTCGGGGTTCTCCTCGGTCTCCGTGTCGGTGATGACGTCGTAGTCGGCCAGCTCGGCGTCCGAGATGATGTCCTGCGTGCCGTCGAACAGCGCGATCCGCATCCAGCCCGGCTCTTCGGTGCCCAGTACGGTGATGATCTCGGCGTTGTCGCGGTTCTGGTAGCGGGTCATCGTGGCCTCCTTGGTTGCTGTGACTACAGCCTATCCCAAGGAGGCCCGGGATGTCAACTCCTTGACACCCGGGCCACCCGATCGGACTAACGGGCCAGCTTCGCCATACGCCGCGCCAACTTCGCCGCCAGCTTCAGCGACCACGCGTACTCCCGCGCCGCCTCCACGTGGAAGGTGTCCATCAACTCGCGGTACTCCACGGTGCCCTTGGTCAGCCATGCCGCGTACGACTCACCGTCCCAGGTGTTCACCCCCGCCGCCACCGCCAGGCGCGCGGCCGTGTAGTCCAGCTCCGCCGCGCGCTGAGCCTCGATCTTCGCCTCCCGCTCCACCTGCGTCGGCTCCAGCTTGAACGCGCGCATGGCCTTCATCTGGGCGGCCGTCGGAAGCGTCTTCGGGGCCGGGATGCCCAGGATGCGGCAGCAGTTGGCGCACGTGACCGGGGTGTCGCCCTGGAGTTCCATCAGGTCGGCCGAGCGGATCTCGTAAGTGGTGGCGTGGTCGCGGCGCATGTTGGAGCACAGGGTGACACGCTCGCTGGTGCCGATGCCGTCCTGGGCGGGGGCGTGGATGACGCGGCCGTTGCGGGTGACCAGGTTCTTCGACATCGGGGGCTCCTTGGGGTGTTCCGTGCTGGTAGGTAAAGACTACCCGGCAAGTCCTGAGATGTCAACTCTTTGACACTAGGCCGAAAGAGTGACACCTCAGGGGGCATCCATCACAGGTAACGCACGGGAATCGGGTCGCTACCGCTCAGCACCAGACCGATGGACACGCCGATGGCGAACAGGTTGCCACCATCGGTGTTGCGCTTGCTGCCGTCCACCACGATGGTCAGGCCACCCCGGCGCGCGTCCCCGGAGATTCCCGCCATGCGCTCCGCACGACGGGTCAGCGTGTCGTTCCACCGGGTCATGGTCTCCACGCCGTAGTTGGCGTTCAGGTACTCACCAGTGATGTAGTCGGCCAACTCGGTCGCGTTGTAGCCGTACTCGGCCAGCAGGGGAGCGTGGTCGCGGAGAATGCTGGCGACCACGGCCAGGCGGCGGGCGTTCTCCGCGTGTGCGCGCTCAGCCGGGGTGCGGTCCAGGTCCGCCAGAAGAGTGTCCAGGATGTTCATCACGCGCTCCTTGCGGCCGGTTCGTTCTGTGCTGATAGGTAAAGATTAGCCGAGGCAACCCGGGATGTCAACTCTTTGACCTAGGCCGAAAGAGTGACATCCCGGGCCCGACAGTCACGCGGACAGGTACGCCTCGAACTCCTCACGCGTCCCAAACGCGGAGTACTGCGTGTCCCACACGATCTCCGGCGCGTTGCGCACCACCGTGTGGTACCGCTTGATGGCGGTCTCATTCTTCGTGCCGGTCACCTGGTTCGGCTTCAGCCAGCCATCGGCCCTGACCTGGAAGTAGGGGGCCACGCCGTCGTGGACACGCTCAGCGGTCACCTTCGCACCCTTCGGGAAGAAATCCGCGTCCGCGACCGCCTGCTCCATCGTGGTGCGCTTCGGGCCGGTCATCTCCCAGTGGTTCTGGCTGCCGGTGATGGTGATGGTGGGGGTCATGATGTCCTCCGGTGGGGGTGTTCTGTGCTGATAGGTAAAGACTAGCCGGGTGACACTAGCTTGTCAACTCCTTGACGCCAGTGTCACCCGATCAGCTCAATCCCTCTGCCGCTCCGACGCCATCACGCACTCCTCATGCGCGAACGCCGCGTTCACCACCCCCGTAGCCGTGTTCGCCGCGCGCAGTTCAGCCGCCAGCCTGGCCAACACCTGCACCCGCTCCGCTTTCGTCAACGCGTCGTACGTACGACGGCCCTTCGCCCGCGCCGCCTCCCGCGCCGTACGGATCATGTCGCGTCGCCCCTGCGCCGACAGGCTCATACCTTCCTCACCCGCTCTTCCGTAACCGTGAAGTCCACCGTGGCCGTTGCCGGGATCTCCCGCTCCGCCGTGACCACGGCCTCATCCACGGTGTTGGCCTTGACCGTTCCGAGCTTCCGACCGCCCTCCACGGCGCGCACCACGTACACGCCGCTCTTGGGCATCGGGTCGCGCCCGAAGTCCAATTCCTTGCCCATAGGGTCCTTTCCGTCATGCCGGCCGCCCCCGGGACGGTCCCGGGGGCGGCTCCGCTGGTCAGCCGTTGGTGAGGATGACCACCGCGTCCAGAATGGCGTTTCCCGTGCCCACGTGTTCCGTCTGCGACACGAAAAAGGTGTCGTCGTCGAAGTCCGCACGCGCGCGGAGCACGCGCACGTTCTCGTCCTCCCGGCTTCGGCTGGGGTACACCTGCGACCAGTTTCCCGACTCTTCCATGTCCGAGGTCAGGAGGTCGAACACCCAGGACGTGGCGTCGTGACGCTTCACCATGATGCCGAATCGGCCAGCGGAGAACGTGAACTCGGAGCCGATCGCGAGGTTCTCGATGTGGCTGGTGTTGACGTTCATGCTGGCCTCCGGGGTGTTGGTGGGGGTGGGTTCCCCCTGTGAGAAGAACATTACCCCACCCCCATCGGGTTGTCAACTCCTTGACACTAGTCCGTTCGAGTGGCCGGCCGGACCCCATTCGGCCGGCACTCGATCAACTCTCCGTTGGCCGTGCTCCGTGTGTCCACATCCGTGGACCGCACAAGCACGTACTGACAGTCGAACTGGTCCTTCTGCGGACCTTGGACGATTACACCCTGGTACCACTGGTTGCTTTCACGGAACTCCACCCTGTGTCCGCGCCGGAACGCACGGTTTTCGACGTAGGTGAATTTCGTGCGCGCCGGTTGCCGCGCGGGCATCTCAGTCTCCGTACGGGAAGGTGGTGACGACGCGGCGGCCGTTGATCTTCACGGTGACCCCCGTCATCTCCTTCACGGCATCGCTCACGGCGTCACGGATCTGGACGGCGGGCGCGTCGCCGACGGCGGTGACGATGATCGTGTCGCCCTTGAACTGGCCGTCCACCTCGCCGGTGATGTTCGCCTGGGACAGCGCGCTGATGACGTGGCGGTTGGCGGTGGACAGGGCGGCCCGGCGGGCGATGTCTTCTTTGCTCATGACGTAGACACTACCCCCTAAAAGCCGGTTAGTCAAATCCTTGACAGGGGTGGACTGCGGCCATAGAGTGGACACCACAAGCCGATGCGACGTCTACACCAGACACACCCCCTGAGCACCCGAGAGGGAAGAATCGAGGTGACCCACGATGGGCAAGCCTGACACCTAGTCCCACACGGACTAGGCAAGGACAACTCCATGATCGAGCCACGACGGTGCACCAACGGCGACGAGTGCGACGCACACGAGGCACGCCGGATCTACATCTGGCGGCCTGGCCAGGCAAAGGCCATCAAGCGGCGCACCAACCGTCGCGAACGCCGCGAGGCAAAAGCGGACATCGCCGCCCAGCTCCGCGACCGCTGACACCGAACAGCCCCCAGGATGTCCCTGGGGGCTGTTCGGTGTTCACGCCGGCACCGGAGCCGGAGCCGCCCCGAACCGCATCACCGGCATCCTCGAATCCCACTGGTACGCCTCCGAATGCGCGTAGCACGGATTCGTGGAACACATGTGGTCCAGGACGAACGCCAGCATCGGCGGCCGGAACGTCTCATACTCCGGCGACAACAGGAACGAGTCGTACCCGTCCGGATACAGGTCCGCCACGCTGGTCAGCAGACGTGGTGAGCGAGGGAGCCCACGATGCGGCGAGAACCGCAACACCGGGTACTTCGGCGTCCACCGGAATCCGTCATAGTTCTCGTCAGGTCCGCACTCGACACCGCAGTTGTGCATATCGACCAGGACCAGTATCTCCGGCGTCCACACGTCATGCTCCAGGTTGGACATGCAGAACGGGTTGTATTCGCCGGGCCCGTACAGGTCCGCCATGCCGGTCAACAGGCGCTCGCTCATTGCTCCGCCGCCATCGGGTTCGGCGTGTTGCCTCGGCTGGTGTGCCGGCCGCGCACGTAGGCGGTGGCGGCGCTTCTGGTCGGCCGGGCCAGGATCACCCCGGCGTTGTACGGGCTGTACAGCTTCCACTCGCCGTCCATCGGCCACACGTAGCCGATGGGCTGGCCAGCGTCGGTGATCAGGAACGCCGTGGCGGGGATCTTGCGTCGTGTCACAGCATCGAACATGAGAACTCCTTGGATAACGGGGCGCGCCCGCCGGACATCTTCCGGCGGGCGCGGTGGTGACCTCGGTCAGCCGACCGGGCACACGCAGTTCGGGTTGTGCATCCGGTCGGTGTCGGCCCCGTCCAGAACCGCCCGCACGGCGTCGGTGAGGCACAGCGGGTCGACGCTGAACAGGGTCGTGTGCGACCGGATGCGTCCACCGTCGCGGGTGAGGTCGGAGATCAGGCCGCTGTGCCGGACGGTGGGAAGCAGGACGATGACGGAGCGTGCGCCGTGGGTGCGGATGGCGGCGTGCTCATAGGTGCCGTCCGGCGTCCGGCGCATGACGGTGCGGAAGCCCTGGGCCCGCAGGTGGGACAGGTTGGCGTGGTGGAGCCGGGCCAACGTGGTCTGCATGATGTCCTCCGGTGGGGTGTTCACCCTGACAACACGAACTCTACCCTGGTCCGCCAGGCTTGTCAACTCTTTGACCGTGGAATGGGTCTCACCAACGACACATCCACCACCACCACATCCCCCTTCGGCACCGAAGGAAGCAACACACCCTCCGACGCAATCCCCGGATTCCCTACCGACACCGACGCACCATCGATTCGCTTCACGCGCCCCACATGCGCCTCACCCTCCACCAGCACCACCACCACATCACCCTTCCCGAAACTCGCCCGTGCCATAATCATCTCCTCACAGTGAAAGGGCGCGGAACCCCATTGGTCCGCGCCCCCGACTCACGTCAACAACGTGATGGTCATCCCCACGGGATTAATCACCCGCGTTGTAGCGTCACCGCCACGCAACACATCCACCTTGATGTAGCCGCCGCGTATCTCCTTGCGGAACACAGCGCGACTACCCTCTTGAATCCCATAGTTGTTGTGCCCGATCAGAATCATGTCATCGGGCGACACCCTACTACCGTGCTTGTCGTACAGCGTCACTACTCACCGTATCTGTCAATGAGTGTTTGCATCGGCACCACGTGCCGCTTGTCGTTCTTGTCGAGAATTGTCACGTTCCGATCCTTCGGGCGAATCGCAACCAGCGTGCCCTCTACTTTCATCGGCACGTCACGGTCATCATCCACCCACACGGAGACGTGATCCCCCAAATGCGGAAAGCTCACAGCCCCTTCGTCTCCCACCATGCCTGTACGTATGCGGCCAGGTCCGTCTCACCAGCGGCCCGCAGGGCACCGACGGCGATACGCACGTCCCCCGCGTCGATCGGCGCGCCGGACAGGTCGCGGAGCGCTCCTCGGCTGGTGATCTGAATCGTGGTGCTCCCGTTGCCGCCGGTGACGGTCAGAATGAAACCGGAGCCCTTGGCCTTCAGGTTGTAGCCAGTGTTGCCCACTTTTTCTCTCCGGTCTCAGTTGTTGTTCCGCCACCACGACCGAATGGCCGCCACGATTGTCGCGTCGTTTCCGAGGGCCATGCACACGATGCTCACGTCCGACTGAATGATTTCCGCGCCGGACTTGTCCATCAGGCTACCGTTGGCGTCCACGAGGATTACCGTGTCGCCACGGTTCTCGTGGATGGTGACGGTGTAGCCACGACCCCTTTGCGTGACGGTCGTGCCTTCCTTGCGTCCCACTACTGGACCTTTCGGGTTGATTTCCTTGGTGTCAGAACCATGTCAGCAGTGCGAACACGCTGACCAGGAACACGGGGACGCTCACGGTGAACACGACTTTGTTGGTGGTGCTGTAGTTCTTTTCGAGCATGAGTCCCACGATCGCGCCGAATACTGCGATCGGGCTGGCCAGCGTGGCGCAGACCAGGATCACTGCGAGCATTTCCGTGTCCCTAGAAGTAGGGTACCCAATCAGGTACGGGTTGTCAAATCATTGACGAGTGAAGCGCCGCCGGCCACAGTGTGGCCGGCGGCCGTCACCTGCTACCACTCAACCCCGGTGTCGATACCACCGATCGTGATGTCGTTGTTCGCCAGGTCGATGCCGATCCCGCCACCGAGGTTCTCCATCAGGTGCCCCGACGAGTCGACGCTCAGCGTCCCCGCCGCGTCGTAGTCGTCCACCACGACCACGGTCGGCGTGTGGTGCACGTGCTCCACCACGACCGCCGGCCCCGTGTAGCGGACCTGGGCCGTGTTGTGCACCCGACAGCCGTTGTACCCGGCCGCCCGCGCGTGCCGGCACGGCACGCAAGAAGGAACGAACATGGCCGACTTCCTTTCCTTGGCGGACAGTTCCGCGTGGACCGTACGGGACTCGAACCCGATGCCGCGAACACCCCTGACGCGACCCACCTGGCGGTCCCGATCGTCACCCGGGAAGTTCGATCTCGTTCGGGCTCACTTCGAAACTGAAGTCGTCGCCGTCCAGGCAGATGGCGACCAGATTGGCCTTGACGTTGAATCCGGTCACCCACGCACATTCCGACTTGGTTCCGTCCGGACCGACGTAGGTAACGGCGTCACCGTCGTCGAAGCTTTCCAGCGTGTAGTTCATCGCACTTCCCCTCCATCGGGCCCCGGCGCTCGGCCGGGGCCCGTCGTGCCTCACTTGATGATGCTGGCCTTCGCCGCCCGGCCGAAGTAGCCGAACGTGACGTCATCCGCGCTGGCCTCCACGGTGGCGGTGAACGTCACCAGGTCGCCCTTGTCGGCGTCGGCCCGGTCCAGGGCGGCCGGCATGGTGCCCCACACCCGCCACCCCTCCGTCTCGTGCTCCACCGTCATCACCACACGCACACCACCGCTGTAGGGGTTGTCCCGGGTGTCCACCTTGATGATGCGACCGGTGATCTCCACGCGGCCGGTGGGAACATCCTTGGCGGCCGGCTTGTCGGCCTGCTCCGCCATCTTCGCCGCATAGGCGTCGGTCTTCTCGCTGACCTCGACCAGCAGGCGGGACACCAGCGCAAGCTGAGGCTTCGACGGGTTGCCGTACTGGCGGGCCTTGTCGGCAATGTCGGCCAGCGTGGACAGGGCCCAGGAGCAGCCGGACACGTTGCCGAACCGCGCGCCCCGGTCGTCGACCACCACGTCGTAGATGTTGCGGGCATAGGTGGCGTACGCCAGGTCGGGGTTCTCGTCGCACAGGAGCTCGAACCGCGCGTCCCGCGCCATGCGCTCCCGGTTCAGGCTGGCGGTCCGGCGGAGCTTCTGGAATTCGCCCTTCTCCAGCTCGAACCGGCCGTCCAGGCAGGTCTCACCCACCCAGATCATCTGCATCACGTCGTCGCGGGCCATGAGTGCGCCGTAGCGGATGTTCGTGCCGCAGTGGCCGCAGCCACCGGCGGCGGAGCCGCCGAAGCGGTAGCCCTTGGCCAGCATCTCGTTCACGAGCTCGCGGCGGCGGGCGATTTCGCTCATGTCCCATTCGGGGTTGAAGTCGACGACGCCGTAGCAGGTGTACGCCTGGGGGTCGAAGTCGGGGGAGGACGGGGCGTGGACGTCGGTGCGGCGGCCGGGGCGGGTGGTGGTGTTCATGTCGGGCTCCTTGGGGTGTTCGGTGCTGACAGGAACTACATTAGCCGGCGTGTTCTGGGTTGTCAACTCTTTGACGGAAGTGGGGCCGAACGGGTGAACCGCCCGGCCCCGGTCGTCAGTACGGCAACCCGTCAATCTGCACGTACACCCACGTGGAATCCTTGCGGTGCACCACATCCTTGGCCCACCGCACCCGTTGCGCCCGGGTCATGTCCTCCCACCCGTACGGCGGCGTGATCGCGTAGGAGCCGCTCCGAATGCTGTGCGCAATCGTGTAGACCAGGTGCAACTTACCGTCACTGCTGACCCCGGTTTCCTTGTCCGTCACCGCAGTCCCACCTTCGTCGCTCCCGGGCACACGCGGTTGCACTGGGCTTCCGCCCAAGTACGCCGTTCCTGGGTACTCATGCCGTTCCAGTCCTCCGGTTTGCGCACGGTCGTCGACTGCATTCGCGTCGCGCCGGGCGCGAGGTACTTCAGGGTGATGAACAGTGACACGTCGGTCACGTCACGATCTCCCATTCCTCGAACGTGGCTCCAGGGTGCACGCTTTCGGCCACGTGCTGGGCCCACGCGCGCTTGCGGATGTCGCTCATGCGCGGCCAGTCGGCGGGCACGGGTTCCAGAACAGAGCCGCGCGTCTGGCCGTTCTGTTTGAGGAACTTGATACGGACTTTTGGTCTGTTGTCCACGTACGCCATCTCTCTCGCACTCTCCCTCTCCTTGGCGGTGAGACAACCCTACCCCCTGCGAACAGGGTAGTCAACTGTTTGACTCGCGAGATGATCGTCCACCCCGTACACTGCACACCGGGTGACCAGTCGAAAGGGGGCGTGCCTGTGTCCTACACAGACGCGACGAACCAACGCCAACACGCGCTGGAACTCGCCGTCACCCTCTACGCGCCGTCGTTCGGAAGCTCCACCACACCCCAGGTACTCGCCACCGCCACCGACTTCTTCACGTGGCTGGTCGGCCCCGCCTTCCTGGACATCCTGGTCGGCACCATCGTGAACCAGACGACCGGCAACCCCACCGGAACCACACACAGCGGAGGAACCGTGCAGCTCCACGACAACGAACAGTGCCAGCTCACCGTCAGCGAGGCCGACGCCAAGGGCGTCGCCCTTCAGGACACTCTCACCTGGGCCATCGCGGACAGCACCGTCGCCACTCTTCAGGTGGCTGGTGACACACAGTCGGCGATGCTGGTGGCCGGACTGCCCGGATCCACGGTCGTGACCGTGACCGACGGCACCCTGTCCGCGACCATGGCCGTGGACGTCGTGCCGGGCAGCGTGGCCACCATCTCGATCGCGGCCGGCACACCGGAGCCGCAGACCGCGCCGCCGGCACCGGGCTCGCAGGCGAACGAGCCGAGCCAGGCGGCCGAGTCGGGCCAGGCGGCGTCCACCGTGGACAGCACCGCCACACCGCAGTAACGTCCTGTACGACAGCACCCCCTGCCGCGCCCCGAACCGGCAGGGGGTGCTGTCGTGTTCAGGCCCCGAATCCCCGGATGATGTCCTCCGGCCGTTCGGGGCCGTCGTACACCTGGCATCCGCACGTGTTGGGGCCGCCTTCGCTCAATCTCGTGAAGATGTTGGTGGGAATGTCGTGCCGGCAGGAGCCGTTGCCGTCCCCGTGGAATCCGCGCGGGTGGCCACAGGTGCAGCCGTCGGCGCGGATCGGGCCATGGGGACGGCGGAGCCAGTAGCCGAAGGGGATTCCGACGCCGAGTCCGAGAATGGCGGTCAGGATGTCGCTCATGGCAATCATGGTATCTCGCTTCTGTAGGGTGCCGTTGCTACGCTAGCCGGCGAACTCTGGTTTGTCAACTCATTGACCAGGGGGCAGAAAAACGGCCCGCCCCCTGGCACCCCTGGGCGGGCCGTCCACCATGACTGGGTCTCCCGAAACCCGACAAGATCGTATCAGCGCTGCCAGCGCTTCACCAACTGACGCGACGCCGGGAGTTCCTTGTTCACCACCGTCACCGCCGGACAACCGGCGTCGAACCGACGTTGCCCCTCATGTAATGCGGATTCCTTCGTAGTGAACGTGACGGTCACTACCTTTTGTCCCGATGGGAGTGGCACCGGGAGCCGGTATCGCAGCCGCCACGGCTTGTGCTCGCTCACGTGGGGATCCGCTGCGCTCTGCTCACCAGCGCCCCCAACACGACCTTGTGGGCGGCGCAGATCAGCACACCGCATCGACCGCCGAGAGAGCCGGTCCACTCGGCCCGCATCGCGCACTTGCCGTTGTCGCGGATCTCGCACCGGTGGTGACTGTTGCGGTCACGGTGACGCACTTCCGTACCGCAGGGCAGGAGGTTGTTCACGGTGCCCATCAATTTGTTCCTCCATTGTGGACGCGCCCCGCGCGAGGCGGGGCGCGTCTGTCAGGTCAGCCCTTGTGGTGGGTGCCACCCTCGGTGTGCCCGTGTCGCAGGTTGACACAGCACGGCTTCTTGCACTTGCAGTCGTCCGCCATCTTCCGGCAGGGATTGCAGAAGTTCTCGCTGGTGGACGCCTGGACCTTCGGTCCGACGGCACGGGCGATGCCGCGTCCGGCGGCTCCGGCCGCGCCCTTCACGATCTTCTTGCCGATTCCCACGTGGATTCCCTTTCTCCTTGGGTGCACACCACATTACCCTGCCATGAGTGGGTTGTCAACTCCTTGAATTCGCAGGTCACCCCGGATGGGGTAGATCACGATCAGGGTGCACACTAGTTGACAAATCAAGTTGCTCCGGGTAAAGTACTTCCATGATCACTAAGGAGGTGAACATGACCAGCCCACGACCCCGATGGATCCAGGACGTCCCCGATCTCTACGACCGGTTGGCCGATGTGACCGGACACTTCACCCTGGCGCAGGCGTGTGACTACACCGGGCTGTCCATCACGACCCTGGAGGACTTGCTGTCCCGACCGCGCATCACTGCCGGGGACAACACGTTGGCCCCGGTCAGCCGACCCGCCGCCCGTGTCGGCACCAGCCCGTACTACTCGCTGGAACAGCTGGACGACGTCCGAGAGCGACAACTCCGGCCGATGCGTCGGCACCTCGGCGGCGGTGACGAGCCGTTGCCGGTGCTCACCACCGACGACGCCAACAGCCGGGGCCTGGTGTCCTACGAAGAGATGGGGACGCTGTTCGGCCGGCACCCCAACACCCTGCGCAAGTGGTGGAGCGTCAACGACGACTTCCCCTCCCCGATCGCGACCCGGGAGCGGCGCGGTGGCCACCCCGGTACACCGACCGTGGTGTTCGACTCGCGCGAGGTGTTCCGCTGGCTTCGCGACAACGACAAGGTCGACGGCGACACCGTGATGGTGCACGGCCGGGAAGTGTCCCTCGTGGACTGACGGAACCCATTGTGCGCCACCATGATCCGGCTCACACTCCTAGGTGAATGGTCAACAACCATTCACGGAAGAAGGGCACAAGGCGATCATGGAAAGCGTGACGGTCGGGGACCGAACCGAATACCAGCACACCCCCGTGGAAGTCGCGGGGGTGCACCCCTATACCGGTGACAACATGTCACTAGTTGGACGCAATGCAATCGATATGGTGTACTTGACCGGTCCGCACCAAGGCGAACACGTCATCACCTATCGGGTTGCATGACCCGACATTTCGAAACCGCCGTGCCAACAACACGGCGGTTTCGCGCGTCTAGGCCACCGCGAGACTGTGCACGGCGAACACGGTCAGCCACGCCGCCGCCAAGATCAGCGCGGCACGTCCGAACCACAGCTCGATCCGCGAGTCCGCATCCGTCCGGAACCGCATGAACCGAGGTGTCCCCACCATCCGCCACCGTTGCCCACGCAACGGCACCGGGAAGAACACCGGCGCGCCCTGTTCGGTGACACAGTCCCCGAACAGATGCACCAGGCACCCCACGGTGATCGCGACCGCGAACCACCACGCCACCGTGGTTGTCGGCTGTGTGTGCGCCAGGAACACCGACGCTCCGGTGAACGCGGTCGCCACGCTGGATGTGAACAGCCAGCCGTGCCGGTGCGCCCACTTCCCGGCCAGCCCGCGCAGGCCGTAGCTGGTGAACACGAACAGCACTCCGGCGGCGGCCCACAGGCCGAACGTGGTGATCAGGAAGTACGTGCCCGTGCCCGTGCCGGCCGCGAACAGCGCGGTGTGCGTGATGCCCCGGTGGCCGCCGTCCCGGTGCTGATCACGCGGGGAACGGCTGGCCCCGTACACGACCCGTGACGTTGCGTGCACGATTTTTGACACGCGGTGGGAGACAGGGCCAAAGGTGTGTGCGACGGTGGCTTCAGGGTGATCCACGTCCGGGAACACAGTCGCGCCGATCACGAGCATGGCGACGGCGAGAGCCAGCGTGATCGGGGGTGGTCCGTACAGGGTGAGCGGCGGACCGACGGCGGTCATGGAGACTCCGGCGAACACGCCGTGCCTGGCGTGGGTCTTGCCCATGCACATGGGGTGGTTCCTTTCGGTGATGGAACCGTCACGATATCAAACTGTTGACCAACCGGGCAAACTCGGTTATGGTCGTGTCATGGACGACACGATCGCACACGCCGACCTCAAAACCGGCAACACGATATACGACCCTGTCCTTGGGATCACACGCACCGTTCAGGTTGTCACCCCCATCAAGGGCAACAAATGGTCGGTGCAATTCGCCGATGGGGGCACCATCGTGCACCCCGGCCACTACCAGTGGAAGAGGGGGTAGCCCACCTTATGACCACCAGGCAACACGTAGATCACGTCGCCGCCGGCCGCCAGGTCGCCCACAAGAACCTCAAGCCGGACATGCAGGTACTCACCCGCCATGGCTGGCGCACCGTCCAGAACGCCCCCATCCCCTCCGGCAACAAGCTTCTCGTGCGCCTCACCAACGGACAGGCGGAGATCCACGAACCGGATTACCAGTGGGTGCGGCGTACCAACACACCCCTCACATAGAGTGACCGCCGGGCCCGGTTCATGACACGGGCCCGGCGGTCGGGGAGGGGAAAGGCACCCCCGGATACCCCCAGGACAGAAAGCGAAACATCCCATGCATCCCAACGCCGACCTGTACGGCCGCCACGCGTCACCACACTCCCACGGATTCAGCGGCACCATGCCCTGGCGAATCGACGGCCGAGACACCACCATCCATCTCTCCAGTCTCGTGCGCGCATTCGACACCCGCGACGCCGCGAAACACGCCGCGACCAGCGACCATCCAGCCGGCGTGTACTTCGAACGACTCGGCCTGATCAAACGAATCGAACACCCGACACCGACCAGCAAATACCCCTACTCCGCCGCGACCCAATACCTGCGCCACGGAGAAATCAGGGCCAGCGACTACCGCGCGCGGCGTGCATGGCGCGCCGAACGACGCGAACGCGCCACGCGGGACTCTCTTCGCGCCCTTGTCGACAACTGACGTGTCCGGTGTCCGGCCGGCACCGGACACCGGACAGGACTCGGGACACCCGGCCGGACATGTCCGGCCGGCATCGGACATGTCCGGCCGAGTGTCCCGAGTCCTGTCCGGTTCGCTGTCCCACTGTGTCCCGGACACGACCGGACACTGTCCGGTCGGCACCGGACATCGGACCGGACAGTGTCCGGTCGGCACCGGACACCACGCCGGACAACACCGGACACGCTGTCCCGGACATGTCCGGTCGTCACCGGACATGTCCGGTCCGATGTCCGGACATCCAGTGTCCTGTCCCACTACGCGACCGGACAGCCGGACCGCTACCGTGTCCGCTTGTCCCGGATCGAGACCACGGCACGGGAAGCGCCCCCGCGCCGTGCGCCGCCGCCCTGGACAGCAGAAAACAGGGCCCCGGCGATGTCGACGCCGGGGCCCTGTCATGTGTGCTGGACGATCGGATCGTCCAGCAGGGGGTTTGGGGGATGTTTCTCCAGGTCAGGGGCTTATCGGATCGTCCAGTGGACGATTTGGACCGTCCACTGGACGATCACCGTCAGTGAGAAACCAGCTCTCCTGACCACGCCCAGTGACCATGCTTGGTGCTGGTCGCACCCACCTCCACCAACTTCGGATACAGCCACGACGTGGACCGTGTCGCCGCCTCCGCCAGCCGCCGAGCCGGCACCCCCTCCGGCCCCGCCGCCCGCAACGCCACCTTCAACGCCTCCACCGCTGCCACCTCATCCAACCGGACAGGCTCTTCGAACTGGGACACCATGTCCCGCCGCGTCCGCTCCACCATGTCCCGCTCCATGTCGGACAGCCGGGACAACCGGACCGCCTCCAAGTCCGTCACCGCCACCGGCGGCCCATCCCACTGTCCCAACGTGTCCGGTTCGGTGTCCGGTGTGTCCGCGCCCATGTCCTGCTCCTGTGTCCGGTCGTGTCCGGTGCTGTCCCGGACAGTGTCCGATGTGTCCCGGACACCGGACACGCCGGACACCGGCTGTCCGTCGTCGTCCAACGGCACCGGACGCTCCCGCGACACATACAACTCCGACACCGACGCCGCCTGTTCCGACACCGAATCCAACCGGCACGTCCGACCCTGACGCAACCGCACCAACAATTGCACCGTCGCATCATCCACATACCGCACCCGAAGCGGCATACGGTCGATCGTCTCCGCATCCTGGTAATAGCACGTACCCGGCCGCGACTGCGGAATCATATCCGCCCCCACCTTGCCGTCTCGCCGTGTGCCGAACACGAAGTATTCACCGCTGTCGCTTTGCATACGGAAGCAGAAACGCTGGTCCAACTGTTCACGAACCAGGTTCGAGCCGTACGACAACAGGATCGGGTACTGCGTGGCCTCGATCAGCTCGACACCGACAGCACGGCCCTTCTGGATGATCCGTTCCAGCTGTTCCAGTTGCTTCCGGTTCATCGCGCCGTTGAACGAGTGGCACTCGTCCACGATCACGGTGAGTACCGGATACTCTTCCGTCATCGGCCACCGGCGAATGTTCAGCGACGCACAATGCGCCGCCCGCGCATCCACCACCGCCTCCAACGCGTCCAACAACTGCAACGCGTCGTCAAACGTCGTCACGCACCAATCCATGACGTTGCGCCATGGGCCCAGTTCCATGCCGCCCTTGAGGTCCACACCCCAGATCACCGCGTTCCGGGCACACGCCCGGTTCCCGACGATCAGGTTCACCAGACCCGACTTGCCGGAGCCCTTCGCGCCGGCCACCATCACCGACCGCGACCCGAACTCCTCCCGGTCACTCAACGTCATGTACTTGAGGACGCCGTCCTCGCGGGGGCCGAGCTCGATCGGCTCGCACACGTCCACCTCCCGCACGTAGAACGCGCCCCCGACGTCCTCCACGGGAATCGGCCACGGCGAAGTGTCCGCGTGCGGATCCGTCACGAACGCGTGAAACACCACGGAATTCGAATCCCGCCCATTTCGTTCCATGCGCAGCGTGCCGGTGGGCAACGCCAACGCACCCTCAATGCGTTCCCGCTTCTCCAGGATCTCCGCCACCGTGTGATCCCCCGGCGGCCACACCAACTTGCCCTCGAAGTTGCCGCCACCGTGCGCCCGGATCGCTACCGGCCGCACCGTCTCCATCCGCAACTTCCGGGCCAGCGACGGCCAGCGCTCCACCGTCTCGGCCAACGTCACCTTCGTCCGCCGCCGGTTGTTGTTCCACCACGGGATGCCGGCGAACAGGCCGACCCCGGCCGCGATGCTCGCAGTCCAGTCGAAATGCGACCAGCCCAGCTCATGCAAGGTGAGCACCGCCGACGTGGACGCGCCCAGCACTCCCCACAGGTACAGCTTGTTGCGGTCGTCGCCACCGTGGGTGTTCACCCACGACGCGCACGCCAGCGCCGCGCCGCCGGTCGCCAACGCGACCGGCGTCAACGGCATGTACTGGCTGGCTTCGCCGACGGCGACGACACCGGTGGTGACGTAGGCGGGCGTCAGCTCCGAGCGACGACGGAGCAGTGTTCCCGCCATGTTCGTGATGACGCCCATGGTGCTCAGTGGTCCTTTCAGCTAGTGGGTACGGACACGCCCTGGCGGATCAGCGCCAGGTACGGGCCGTACACGGTTTCGATGGTGTTCAGGACGGATGTCCACGCGGTGGCCTGCGTGTCGGCCATGTTGGCGACGGTCGTCAGGCCGTGCACGACGGTCGGGTCCATGTTCAGGCGCGTCAGCAGGGTTTTCTGGAGAGTTCGAATCGCTTCGGCTTCCTCGCTGGCAGCGGTGATCAGCCCAATGACCAGATCCAATACGTCTTCGGTGGAGCGGGGAAGCGCGTCGCCGACATGGCCCCAGGCGCGGGCGACGCGAGCGGCTTCGCTACTGGTGTCTGACATGATCTTCTTTCCTCGTTCGGTGATGGCGGCCCGGTGTCGCTCGGCGAACGACGTGGCCTTGTGGTGTCCTGCGGTGGTGGGAGTGACGCGGTGTCGCCCTGGTGGCGCGCCGGTCACGGGCCGGACCCGGAACTTGCCGGCGTGTCGCCCGGCGTAGACGGTGTGCAGGGTCGGTTGTTGCCG
>Ga0105237_10003242_pt1 | contig 19449 bp, 18 predicted proteins | sample KBSC24metaG_FD_81520 | JGI IMG/M metagenome (GOLD analysis project Ga0105237, IMG submission 81520) | Corn rhizosphere microbial communities from Kellogg Biological Station, Michigan, USA - KBS C2-4 metaG | ecosystem: Host-associated > Plants > Roots > Rhizosphere > Soil | place: Michigan, USA... | reverse complement strand
TCATCTGAATCCCCGGAGGACGTGCGCCAGGCGCTTGCCGCGGGCGCGCTTGGCTATGCGGCAAAGTCCGCCGCTCCGCAGACGTTGCTGGCGGCTGTCCGTTTCGTGCTTGCTGGCGAGATTTATGTACCGCCCTTCATGGCGCGGGCGGCAACCGAACCGCCTCCGCAGACGCCCGACGGCGACCAGCCGAGCGCGGTCGCGCAACTGACGGAGCGGCAGATCGCCGTGCTTGAACTTCTGTGCCGGGGCCGTTCGAACAAGGAGATCGCCCGCGATCTCGATATCTCGGACAAAACCGTGAAGGCGCATGTCACGACCATCTTTCGCGTGCTCAATGTCGTCAATCGTACCCAAGCGGCGCGGGCTGCTGCCACAGCGGGGATAAGCTAGCGTGCTGCTTTTGCACGGAGCAGGCTTCCGATCGCGGTACGCAACCTTGCAGGTGCCACGGGTTTGGAGAGAAGCAATATGCCGCTTTCCTCGATCTCGGCGAGCCGGGCGGGATCGGTGTCGCCGCTGACAAGGATCGCCGGCAACTCATCGTCATTGAACTCCGATCTCAGCAGTTCGATAACGGCGGTGCCGGTTTCTTCGTCGCGCAGACGATAGTCGCAGATGATCAAATCGGGTTGATCACGCCGCTCGGCAATCTGCGCCAGCATTTGGGCACCCGATCCGGCGGTTACCACCGAATGCCCCCAGGATTGCAGCAGCCGCGACGTTCCCTCACGAATGGCCTGCTCGTCGTCGATCACGAGGATCAGGCAGGCGTCGATATTGCCTTGAACGGCCGGCGTTGCGATCTCCGCATCGGGCAGTTGCTGATCGCCGAGCGGGAAACTGACCTTGAACACGCTGCCCTTGCCGAGTTTGGACGTGACCGAGATCGGGCAATCGATCAGCGTGGCCATGCGCTTGACGATCGCGAGACCCAGGCCGAGCCCCTTGGCACGATCGCGCTCCGGATTTCCGAGCTGATAGAATTCACGAAAGATGTTGACCGCTTCTGCCTCGGGAACACCTTTGCCGGTATCCCAAATCTCGACGCGCACCCGGCGCGTTTCGCGCTCGATCCGGGCGACGACCACAACGCGGCCCTGATCGGTGTAGCGAACCGCGTTGGATATGAGGTTACGCAAGATACGTTCGACCAGCACCGGATCGGACTCGATCATGACCGAAGGCGGATGGTTGCGGCGGAGCATCACGCCCTTCATCTTGGCTTCGCCTTCGAAATCGCGGCAGATGCGCTCGATCATGCGGCTCAATTCGACTTGTTGGATATCGACGGTGACAACGCCCGCATCGAGCTTCGATATGTCGAGCAGCGAGGCGAATAGCATGTCCATCGCGGCGACCGATTCCGCGATGTTGCCGACGATGTCGCGGCTTTCCGCATCGAGCGGCCGGCCGTCGAGCGCGCCGACGAAAAGGCTCAGCGCGTGCAATGGCTGGCGTAGGTCGTGGCTCGCGGAAGCGAGGAAGCGCGACTTGGCGATATTGGCTTCCTCCGCCCGCTCCTTTTCCACGCGAAGCTGCGCGGCAAGCTCGAGATTGTCGAATTGCACCGACAGGCTTTCGACCGCCTGCGCGTTTATGTTGTGCGCGATCGATGTCATCGCGGCGAGATACAGGACGATCAGCACGGCCAGCAGCCAATGCATGGGGAAGGGGTAGAAGATCGCGAACGCGAGATGCGGCAGGATGATCGGAAAGAAGAACAGCGAGTAGGCCCAGATATTGGCGCCGAAGACTGAGACCGCGCCAGACGCGACTGCCGAAAAGACCAGCAGTACGATCAGTTCCTGCAGAAAGTTCGAGGGATCGAACAAGGCGATTCCGCCATAGGCCCAGACGAGCCCTTCGAACGCGCATATCGCGATGAAACGCCGCAACCAGATGCCGTAGGCTTCGTCAGCCGGATCAGCCATCCGGAAGTTGCGACATAATTTGAGGTGGGCGACCAGACAAACGCACATCAGCGCGATCCAGAGGAGCCCGGCGACGAGGCTGACCCGACCCATTGCGATCATTGCCGCCGACAGCATCCAGCACGTCATCGCTGCGGCGGTCGTGCCGAGCGGCGCGTTGCGAAACAATGTGCGTGTGCGTTCGGCGGCTATGCCCACGGCGTGGCGCGCGTTCGGAGCGGTCTCTGATGCTCTTGCGCCAGCGATACGCCCCTCCATGCGACCTTGTTCCAAACGGGCGGGGATGAGGTTCATTCTCCAGTCGGATCGAAGGAGCAGGGATGCGTCAAGACCCTGCAGCCTCGACCCACAGAGTTGCATCGCGCGAGCGCATTGGCGTCTGCGGACGCACGATCGACGCCATGATCATAACCATAGGCACCGCCCGGCGAGGTTGCGAGAGAGACGCACTCATTCCAGGCATAGGTGACCGCGTGGCAATCCTTAGCCACTTCACTGCATTCATTGAGCGCGCGCTGGTCCGCTTCGGCGCGCGTGGTGTAGCCCCAGGCGGCACCCCATTTGAGCGTCGTCGTTGAAAGCGCCAATGACGTATAGAGCGTGGTTTGCGGCACGTCCTGCTGCCCGCTGCCCGCTGTATCATTCGTGTCGCCGCGTGGCGTGCTGGCGCGCCGGGGCTCGCCGCTAGGGCAGAGCCAGCCGGCCTCGCCGCTTGTGTCGAACGAGCAGAACGTCCCTTTCGGATCGAAATTGGGGCTTGTCGCCGCATAGAGCGACGCTGGCAGAGACGCGCCTGCGAGTACCGAAACGATCAAGAAACGATGAGTGAACCGAAGCGATCTTGTCATCATCATTCTCCAATTATTAGTTGATAGAGCATGTCCTCAGAGCTGCACTGATTTCACAATAGGTGGGTCGCTCGGGCAAAGGAACAGCATCGCGCAATGTGCCGGGTTGACGACCGAACATGCTTTTGAAGCCTCGCTGGCGGCTGCATCAAGCGTGGCGCCCTGTGCGACGCGCATGGTGCGATCCGCGGTTTTGGCTCGCGCGGCGGCGATGCATCGCTCCTGCGCTGCGTAAATCACCCGGCAATCGCCCGCGCCGGACCGGTTATTACAGGCCAGGAGCGCGGCATCCGTTGCGCTTTCGCGAAGATTGAAGCTGCCCGCGACCGCCGCGACCGCGGAGGATGGAGAATAGACCATCACCTCCCATTTGTAGATGTGAAGGCGCGGTATGGGCTGACGCCCTTCCGGCATCTCGGGTATGTCGATGCACCGTCCGCTGAGTTCTTCGGTTCCCGCGGGGCAATCGAACGCAAGCACCTTGCTGCCAGTCACGTTCGGGGCAATCCCCGACAAAATAACCGCAAGGAAGGAGGTGGACGCGGCAACCATCATGCCACGAACCTTCAAAATCGACCCAAGCTTAAACATGATGAAGCTCCGATCTGGCCTGAGGCAGGAACTTTCTCTGCCTTTCCGATGATCTGGAACCTAAACGGAAAGGGCGGGCCGAATAAGCCCGGCATAGGTCTTAGGACTTCAGGCGGGATTTCACTGCCGTTCGGACCGCGTTACATCTCACTCACAAACTGGCTCGTAACGACCGGTCACCAGCGCCGACGAAAGGAATGTCAGATGCGCTCGACGATTGCTTCCATCATGATCAGGGCGTGCGCCGCCGCCGCATTGCTACATACAGTCAGCGCCTGCAAGCCGAAGCCGGGTGCAGATGCGGCGCAGGCCGCACAGACATCGGCGCCGGCGATGACTTACCCCGCCACCTATTCGGGAAAGACTGCGCGGCGACTGGTGGAGGGCGATTTCGTCGCGCCTCAAGGCTATTCGATCCAGCAAAAGCTGGCCTGCCAGCGGCCGACCAATGGCGAAAGCTGGGGCATGATGTGCCGCGCCGTCCTGAACGATCCCAAGCGAGGCGGGCAACCGGCGATCGTGCAGATCCAGCTCTACGATCAACCCGTCGATTTCGCGACGGCTGAACAACCATTCAACGACCATGTAAGTTCGCTGCACGCGGACGCCACGATGCTTTCCGATCCGACGGTCACAAAGCAATTGGCCGGCGGCGGCGAAGCGCGCGTACACACCGCCTGCCATCAGGGGCGCGGCAAACGGAACAGCCCGGCCTATTGCGCCTTCATGCCGCCTGTCAATCAGGCCCTGCTGGTCGTGGGCGTGAAGCCGCTGAAGCAGGCCGACGCCAGCGATGATGACACCGGCCCGGAGGACCTCAATCACGCACATGACATCGCGCTCGGCTTGCTAGGCGCGATCGATCCGGATTGATCGGCGCCGAAGAGGAGATGAAAAGATGAAAATGCCAAAATTGATGGCCGCCGCCATGCTCGCCTTTGCGCTCGCGGGATGCAGCAAGGGTGTCGTGGGGAAATATGCCTGCGATGGCATCCCCGGCGTCAAGGAATTGGAGCTGGCGGCGGACGGAAGCTACGGCTCAAAGGGCACCGTCATGAGTGACGAAATGTCCGCCTCCGGCACCTACAAGGTCGATAAGGCCCATGTTTCGCTGAGCGGCACCACGATCGTGCCAAGCCTGTCGCGCTATTATCATGACGGCATGGTCTTCGATCGTCAGAGCAACGGCGACCTCAAATGGGTTCTTGCCACGTGCAAGCGCACGTAAGCCTGGCGAACCGATGATCGAGGTGCGGGCGCAGCTTCCCCGGTCTTAGGCCCTGAGCCAAATTTTGCGCCGGCAATGCGTGGATCAAGATCACGACACCGATTGCATCAAAGGGACATTGGCAATGTCGGCTATGAAATATTCGAAGACTTTGGTCTTGTGCGGCCTCTGCCTCGCGATCGGGCCAGGTCTCGCACATGCTGCGGACCCAGCGCCCCACTGGTTTCAGGCGCCTGCAGCAAATTCAGCAAGCGACCAGCCTTCGCCGGCTGCCGCCGTCCCCAGTCCCGCGCCGATCGATGATGCGAAGCTTCAGGCTGCGCTGCGGGATATGCGCGCGTTCAATCACAGTGTCGCCACGCCAGTGTTGCAGCCCGACTTGGCGCAGCGCAATGCCATTGCCGATGACGCGGCGCTCGACGGTAGGTTCGGGATCATGGCCAAGATCAGCACCGCCTACCGGCTCGGCAAGTCCAACATGCTCGCGGAGATGGCGGGTAAGGCGTTCGGGACTCTGATCATCGTCATTCTCGCTTATGTGGTGTTCTTCCGGAAGCGAAAGCGCTGACCCGCTGGAAATCCTGCAGCCGGACCCAAGCCTTTCAGAAGGCCTAGGCCCAACGGCTTAAGCCTTCTGCGCATTTGTAATGTGTCCCTCCCAGAGCGAAAATCCTTTCATATCCCGCGGCCTTCCGCCGATGGAAACGGATAAGGGAATTGCCCATGTCGAACCGATCAACCGACGCTGCATCCTTTCGCGCGGCCGGCAGGATATTGGCGGCCGCATCCGCGATGCTGCTCATGGCGAGTGGCGCCGCCGCGCAGGAAGTTTTTGCGGCGCATTCGAACAAGTACTATGGCGGCAACACCACCCACACGACAGGAACCCAGGGGCAGGTCGGCAATGATTTCTGCCCCCCGCCCACCATCTACATCAATGGCAAGGCGACCACGCCCAAGAACTGGTCCTGCCCCGGCGATTATCAGGCGAAGCAGCAGAAGCTGCTGGGCGGCGTGCAGGATCAAAATCAGTATCAGAATACTCAGCGGAAACGGCAGAAGCTGCTCGGCGGTACGCAGCGGCAGGGCGAACAAGGCTGGCCGACCGGAATAAACACGGGCGGCAATCCGTTGCGGTGGACTAGCCAGAGCCAATCGGACCCGGGCTATAGCCCATTGAAGGGGCTGACTCGCGCGCAGGCTGAACGTTATGCCAAACGCCGGCAGCGCCTGGTGAACTCGGTCAACGTCTGGATGGGCAATGGCTATGCGAGGGCTGCGGGCCTGCGCGAATTCGAAGGCGGTGTCTTCCAATCGATGAACGCCAAGAAATTTCCGTTCCGGAGCTATCAGGGGCTCAGACCTTCGATGCAGAGGTACAGTCGCAGATAATGCGCTGATCAGCTCCCTCCGAACCGCTTATGAACATGACGAACTTCACACGATCTTCCGCAGTGCTGCCATTGCGACCCTTATCCGAGCGAACTGAGATTTGAATTTTCCGGCTTTCCGAAATCTCCGTAAAGCCGGTTCACTCACATGAACGATTGGCAGGTATCAGCGGGCTACTCTGCTCCCACGAACGCCCGCTTGTCGAAGGGTTTTCGGGCGCCGACAAGCGTACTAAACCCGGACAGGTACGACCCGCGGTGGGTCATGCGATGCCTATGGGGCTTTCGGATTCGGTGTGGTCTGCGGTGCCGACCCAGTGCTGCCTGGCGGCGGTGCGGACTGCGTGAGCCACGCGCATGGCCAGCCATTACCTGTTCGAGCCCGAGGTCTGTAATCCGGCATCGCGGTGGGAGAGCCCAAGGCCATGCCCGCAGGGCATGACGGACAGGTCGAGAAGAATGTCCAGGATGCCCGTCGACGGCTATCTGACGCATCCAGATCGGGGCTGCGCCAGGCTGTCCTAAAGCTCAGAAGCCGAAAGCCCGTCCCATCAGATGAAAGGCGTCGGCAATGCCGCCGACGTTGTAATAGGTGTCAAACGCGCCGCCTAGCGAGGCATAGAGCATCGTCAAGGCCCAGCCGGCAATCTTACCCCATTGCGTCTTGAAGAATTTGATCTTTTTCTTCTGGGCGAACCGGCTCCAGCGCAATACAAGCGAGAGGCCGATGCCATGCCACAGGCCCCAGGCGAGCCAGAGCGTCGAGCCCGCGTGCCAGAGCCCGACGAGCGCGAAGGTCGCGATCGTTGCGGCATAGGGGCTTCGCGTCATGCCGATCACGGGCATGTAGACATAGGCGCGGCACCAACTGGTGAGCGATATATGCCAGCGGCTCCAGAAATCGCCCAGGCTGCTGGCCAGCAGCGGATAGCGGAAATTCTCGATGATCTTGAAACCGAAGAGGCGGCTCGCGCCGATCGCGATGTCGCTGTAGGCCGAGAAATCCAGGTAGAGATTGACCAGCCCGAGGAACAGATAGGCCCACACGACCCATATGCCCGGCTGGCCGTCGAGGCCGTGGGCGAAGCCGACCAGATCCGATCCGGAGAGATATTGGAGGACGCTGCCAAGCTGATCGACCAGGACGAACCGCTTGACCAGCCCCTGCACGATGCGGGTCAGGCCTTCGATCACGAACTCCATCCGGAACTCGGTTTCGCGCATGCTTTCAAAATGGTCGAAGCGCTCGATCGGGCCTGAGCTGAAGGTCGGCATCAGGAACATCCAGGTGAGGAATTCCTGAATATTGTGCGGGGGCAAGGTTCCCCGGCCGCGTTCGAGCGCATAATGCATGAGCTTGAAGCTGTAATAGCTGAGCCCGAGCGGGATCGCGATTTGCGCGATGCTGCTCTTGCCAAACAGCGACGGCATGACCTGCGGCGTATATTTGTACCAGATCAGATAGGCGAGAACCGCAAAGAACAGCCAGGTCGAGAGCCGCGCATTGCCAAATTTTTCGGGCAGGATCGACAGTCCCGGCCCGTTGCCGGCAGCGGCTGGCATGGGGGATAGTTCAAGCCCGTAAAACACGAGCAGCGCAAGGCCCAGCATGAACGCGACTGTCATCGGCGATACCGAGAACAGAAAGGTGAGGCTCGCAAGCGCAAGCGCGCCCGCGCGAAACCGTGCGGGCAACAGCCAATATGCCACGGGAACAAGCGCAAGGAATGCCCACCAGCTCAGATTTTCGATCACCGCCGTACCGCCTGTTCGCTAGAAGGCTTGATATTGGAACGTGGCCACATGTCCGATCCGCGTCAGCCAGCCGAGCGCGCTGACCACAAGCAGGATGCCCATGAGCAGCCCCTGGAGGATTTGGCCCATGCGCCAGGGAAGAACCGGCCCGATCTTCGGCACCCACCGCCGCATGTTCATGATTGCTTCCCCTTGCTCGTGGTTGCGTCCTCGACGCATTTCGCCAGCGCGACGCGAAGGCGTCCTTGCCAATATGGGTCCGTAACGTGATGAAAGTCCGCGAACGCCGAAACCGGAGGATGCACGTCTGACGGAAAACAGTAATAGCCGCCCAGCCTTGCGGTGAGCTGGGCCGCAAGCTTTAGATAATTCTGATAGTCGCGGCGATCGCTTTGGCGCGTGAAGGTGCGGTCGGAGATGGGCGGTTCGAAGATGATGAGCTTGTTGCCACGTGCTTCGAGGCGGCGTGCCGTATCCTCAAGCAGCCGAATCGTCGTTGGATTCGGATGGCTGGCGGCATTCCGCAGATCCGAGAGGACTGTATCGTGGAAAGTTTCCCACTCCTTGGGAGACAGGTGAATGCCGATGGTATAGGCGTCGATCCGGCGAACCGGCGGCCCAAAATATAGAAGATTGCGAACCGCATCGGCGGTATTGCGGAGCAGGAAATTACGGTTGTCCATTACGTAATTGCCTGTCACCCGACGTGGCTTCTCGCCCAGGAGCCTGACCTGTTCGTCCTGCCATTTCGAGCGAAAGCCTAGCCGGGCCAATCGGTAGCTATGCAGTTCGCCTGCCTTGTCAGCGGTCAGGCGGCCGGCGCCGAATGCCATCACAACGATGCCGGGATCCTTCTTGGTTGCCACATCGATCAGCGCTGATGAATCAAGCACCATCTGCTGTGGCGTCGTCAGCATCGCCGCGTGCCATTTTCGCCCAGTCGTCGTTTGAAGGGCTGCTTCCAGCCCGGTTTCGCTGGCAAAAGCGTGCGCCAGAAGAGAATCTCCGACCGCATAAAGGTTCGGATTGCTGTCCGGAGGCGTTTTATCTTCCGCCATCCTGAACATGCGGACTGTGAGAAACGCGTCTGAATCCGCGAAATTGCTGGGTATATAATCGCCAAGGCGGCCCGCCAGGGTGGAGGGCGTGATGCCCAGACCCATTGCCAGCGCGCCGGCCGTAAAGGTCGCGATCATCAGCAGTAATGCGAATCGCGTGGGCTGCACGAAGCCGGTCCAGAACGCCTGGATCGTCTCGACGATGCGCGCCAGAATCGCGCTATTGCCGTGGGAGATCGTCTGGTGCTTCACGCTGCCTTCCTTTCGAAGAGCGCTCGCACTTCATTCAGATCCGGCTTGCCATTGGGATTGAGGGGAAAGGTATCGACGACACAGTAATCGCGGGGCTGCATGAAATTGGACATCGTGTCGCGTGCATAGCCCTTCAGCGCCTTGACCACGGTTTCCGCTTGATCCTCGACCGTGATGGCCGCCACCACCATCTCGCCCATCAGCTCATGCGGCACGCCGACCACGGCAACGTCGCGTACCAGGCCGGACTTGCGGATCAGGCTCTCTATCTCGTCGGGGCTGACGCGAACCCCCATGGACTTGATGAGGCGATCGCGCCGGCCTTTCACGTAGAGCAGGCCATCCTCATCCATCCAGCCCAGGTCGCCGGAGAACACGGCCATCGGCGGATCCACGCCATGCTGCGTCCACAGTGGATCGGGCCGCCGTATCTTTGCGGTGGCTTCGGGATTGCCCCAATAGCCCAGGAACACACCGGTACCGCGATGGACGATTTCTCCGACCTCGCCGGGTGCCGCCTCCGTGCCATCCTCGCGAATGATGGCAATCGAAACGCCCGGATAGGCGTAGCCGACCGATTCGGGCTTCTGGGCAGTCAACGTCACGGGCAGCCCCGCGCCCCGATAGGTCTCGGTCATGCCATAGTTCAGCGAGATGTCGCACTGTCCGACGATCGTGCGCAGTTCATCGAAAATAGCCGGCGCGATTTTGCCACCAGTGTTCGTGACAAGCCTGAGCGAACCCAGATCGGTTTCGCGGATCGGCGATATCCCGCGAATCAGCAGCGCGAAGATCGAAGGGAGGCCTGCGAAAATGGTCGGCCGGTGCCGCGTGATCGCGTCGCATATGGCGAATGAGTTTCGCGCTTCAGGCAGCACTTGCGCAATGCCCAGCAAAATTGTCGAAAGAAACTGGCCATAGCCATAATCGAACGACCAGGGGATTGGGCAGAGGATGCGGTCATCGGCGCGCAATCCGAGATGTTCCGCAACCATCCGGCAGCCTGCCAGCAGATTGGCGTGCGATTGCACGACGCCCTTGGGAAGCCCGGTCGAGCCCGATGTAAAGAAGATCGACGCCGGTTCATGGTCATGGACTAAGGCTAGCGATTGCGGCGGGCCTGCTTTCCCTGCCGGCGGCGCCAGCTCGACAATTGGAACGTCTATCGTGTTGCGTGCCGTTTCGAGATTTTGCGCCGCCACGACCGCGATCACCGGCTCCGTGAGATTGGCCGCATGCTCGAAATGGGTCGCGGGCGCTTCGTCATTGACGAGAACTATGATCGCGCCGAGCTGCACCGCTGCGAGCATCGTCGCCGCAAGCTCCGGAGAATTGGCGGCCCAGATCAGGCAGCGCGCGCCATGAACCACGCCGCGGCTGGCCATGTCGGCAGAGATGCGATTGGCCATCGCATTCAGTTCGCCATAGGTAACCGTCCGATCGCCGCAAAGCAGCGCCGGCTGTTCCGCCTTTTCACGTACGACGGACTGGAATATGCGCGAGAGTGCCCCCATGGCTTTGCTCCTAGGCGGCTCGCATGCGCGCGTCGGCGGTCGGTTCCGGTGCCGCTGTTTTCCAATGATTGAGCCAGCTTTCGGTCACGTCGACGATCTGGGCGCCATCCAGGATGATTTCGGCGGGCTCCGGATGGCTGATGAACCGCGTTGGGCTGGCGGTCAGCCCGTAGGCGCCCGAATTCGAAATTGCGAGGACGTCGCCGACGCGGATTTCCGGCAGCGCAATGTCGGTCGCAAGCTGGTCGATGGTCGTGCAAAGCGGCCCAACGAGCGTGTATTTTCCGGGCTCGCCATCCGGATTGGAGATGTTGGTGAAGCTCCAGTTGCGGCGGATGATCGTGCCCATCATGCCGCACGCCGCGAGATGGTTGTTGAAACCGGCGTCGCACGCGCGCAGTTCGACCCCGCGGCTTTTCTTCTGCGCGATTACGCCGGTCAGAAGCCAACCGGCCGGCGCGATCAGCCAGCGGCCCATTTCCAGTACGCACTTGCTGTCTGCGAAGGTGGGATCGGCCTTCAACTCGTCGATCATGGGCATGACGCGCGCTGCCACGTCTTCGATGTCGAGCGGCGCATCGCCATCGATATAGGGTATGCCGAAGCCCGAGCCGAAGATCAGCTTGTGCGGCTTGATGCCCGCATGCGCGGCGCATTTGCGGAACAGCGCAATGAAGATGCCGAAATTCTCCGCGATCGCCGCGGCATTCAGGCTGTTGGTCCCGGAATAGATGTGGAAGCCGACGAGGTTCAGCCCCGGCAGGGAGGCGATGCGATCGATCGCGTCTTCGATTTCCTCCTCGTCGACGCCGAACTGGCTTGCCTTGCCTGCCATGTTCACGCCGAAATGGCGGGGCACGGCAGTCGGATTGATTCGAATCAGGACGTCTTGGGTCAAGCCCAGCGCACTTGCCGCAGCGCTTGCCGTTTCCGCTTCCGCCACCGATTCGAGCACCAGTTCGCCAATCTTCGTCGCCACCGCCCGCCTGATTTCGCCGATGCGCTTGGCCGGACCGGAAAAGGTCAGCCGTTCAGGTGGGCAGCCGGCGTCTAAGCCGCGCTCGGCTTCCTTCCAGGAAGAGACATCAAGGGTCAGCACCTCCGGCAGCAGCCGGCGCAGCAGCTCCGTGTTGGGATTGGATTTGACTGCGAAGCTGATGCCGAAATTCCGCCCGAACAGACGCTTGAGCGTTCGAAACCGATCGCGGATCATGTCCAGATCATAGACATAGGCCGGGGTGCCGGCTTGCAGTGCCACCTGCTGCAGCTTTTTCTGAAGTTTGGCGTCCATGATGCGCGCTCAGGCCGCGAGCTGACGATCGACATAGGCCTGGATGCGCGAAATGCTGTCGAAGTTCGACAGGTTCACATCCGATGGAGAAATCCTGATGCCACCTTCGGTTTCCACGAAGGTCATCAGCGAAACGAGCGCGAAGCTGTCGATGATACCGGAGCTGAACAAAGGAGTTTCCGGCGTGAGATCTTCGACGTCGATCGCCAGTTCACTCTTGAGATAGTCGACCATCATTTCAGGGGTGAAGCTCATTTGGAAAATCTCCAGCGCTTTGCGAACAGGTTATCGAGCGGTTAACAAGAATTGAGTCAACTAATGTTGGAACAGCCACATATTTCGAAAGATTTATCAAATCATAAAAGCGGTTAGCTGCCACGTTAACAATTATTGTAAATATTCTTCCGATGGTTGTGCGTAACTCAGCTTGACCGCTCCATGAATGTGACTCGGTTAAGCTAGCTTTATCAATGTTAATTTATGGATAACTTCTCGGCATACGAACATGTCTCGTAATGACACATAGGATTGGCTGGGGTTCGAACGCCGAGAATTTGGAGCGATTAGAAAAACGCCATGAGATTCAGCGAGTTGTAAGCCAACACCCTTGTCCGGTGTCCCGAAGCGCTGGGCGAGGGGCCGTTCCGATCGGGATTATGACGGCGCGCATTAAGCATCATCCTGTATATCAATAGGAAGCATCCGCGGCGTAATGCTTTGCTTACACATGCTGGCTAGTTTCTCCGAGAAATTGGCGGACACTGATGATGAATGAAATAACGCGATTGGCTTTAGAGCCTTCGGAAGAAGTAAAGTTTTTGCAGAAGCTGCGCTTTATGTCAGCTCGCGATGGTCAAATGGAAAATGACGGATCTGATCGCATGGAAAAGTTCCCGAATCGAGGCGCTAAAAGTTTTTTCATGGTCCGCTGGATATGCAACGCTTTGTTCAGATATCCGACGGAGGAAGACAGGATTTTCGCACAGCTATGGTAACATGCACAAGTTGTGCGTTTTTGTCTCGAATCCGATGAAGATTATCAATCGTCTATCATCAATCCATATGTCTATCATTGAAACAAAGCCTGGGAATTAACCATAAGGCCGTATAGACTTCTTTCATATTCTTCTGCCTTATATCTTACGTCATAGGCGAGGTGGGCCGCTGCTGACTGCCAAGGATCGCGTGAGTTGATCGCGTCGACCGGACAGTAATCTGCCTGCCTTGCACAGGAGTCGGGGCAAACAGACTTGGTCAGCTATTTGACATATGCCGCACTATTGCTGCTGGTCGGTTGGCGCTTCCGCAGTGCCGACTGGACGACATCGGCCGGAAAAGCGGAACTGCTTCTTCTGGCGGCGCTGTGCCTGAGCGCGCTGGTCTGGGCCACCGAAGGAACGTTGCTGATCGATTTTCTGAAGGCCTATTATCCGGGCGGCCGAACGATCTGGGAACAACCCTATCAACTCTACGAATGCCATCGCAGCAATCTGTGCTTCGTCAACCTGCCGATCCTGGCTCTGCTATTTTCTCCTTTTTCCTTCATGCCGACGCCGATCGCGGCGGTGACGTTCACGACTGTGGGACTCGTGCTGGCGGCCTGCGCGGCCTGGCGGCTTTCAAACGGTGCGAAGGGATGGCAGGGGCGCGCCGTCATCGTCTTGTTCCTGGTGAGCGGACCCCTGGCTTACAGCATTCGTCTCGGCAACATGACGCATATGCTGATCCCTGTCCTGTTGCTCGCGTTCGAGGCGCAGAGCCGGGGGCGGCAGGTGACGGCGGGCGTCGCGATGGCGTTCGTCACCCTCATCAAACCCTTCTGCGTGCTGTTCCTCTTCTATTTCTTCGCGCGGCGCCAGTGGAACGCGTTCGTGGCGATGGCCGGCAGCGCAGCGCTTGTCATCCTGTTGTCGCTCCTGCTGTTCGGGGTCGATCTGCACAAGCTGTTCGTCGAAAATTATGTGTTCGGCTTCGGGTCGCGGCCAGTGATCGCGTACAATGTCCAAAACTTTGCCGGAGCGATCGGCCACCTCGCCCTGCCCGGGAATTTGAAGAACTTCATTCCCATCGATGAGCCGCTGTGGTTCAAGATGGCGAGGCTGTCGTTGACAGGTGTCACGCTGGCGATGGTGGCCACGACTTTCTGGCGCGCCGGTCAGCCAAAGACGCAGGCGGCATGGCTCGCCGAGCTGTGCATCGTGCTGAGCGCCGGCTTGCTGATCGCTCCCGTCACATGGACGCATTATCTCAGCCTGTTGCTTGTCCCGCTGGCTCTTCTTGTCACCGGCCGGTTCGAAGTGAAACTCAGCCGGGGCCAGATCGCCACGCTCGCAATTGCAGCCCTCTTTATATCTTTGCCCGTGCTGTTGCCGAACCGGCGCGATATCTTCCCCTTTTTCCTGCAACGGATCTGGATCTCGCATTTCGTGGTTGGCATGGTGATGCTGTTCGGAATCCTGGCGCAAGTTCGCCTGCAGATGCGGGCCGCCGTGCCGCAGGTGTGGCGGCCGTCGTTCGGTCGGGATCACCCGTCGCCAGCGTAAGGCGGGGGCTACGAGCCTGTGCGCGGGTGGGCGTAGACAGGGTCGTTGATTGCTGATTCTATTGGCTTTCCGGGATGGAGAGCATCGGATGGCGCATCGTTCGATTGGGCAAGAGCATTTTGGTTTCGCTGGGCGCGCAGGGCCGCCGTCATCACTCGACACGCTTGTTCCACTGATCGGTTGGATGCCGGTCGCGGCGCTTCTCGATGAGCTCTATCCCGCGACCAAAGGAGAACCGGCCTGGCTGCCGCTGGCGATGTTCAGGGCGCTGCTTCTATCGATCTGGTACGACCTGTCCGACGTGAAGCTGGCCGAGGCGCTGGATGATCGTGCCTCCTTTCGCCGTTTTTGCGGGTTTTCCGCGAATGAAGCGACGCCCGAGCGCACTGCCTTTGTCCGGTTCCGCAGGCTCATGGCCGCGCACTCGCTTGATCGGACCCTGTTCGAGACAGTAACCGCGCAGCTCAAATCGAAGGCCGTGACGGTCAAGACCGGGACATTGGTCGATGCGACCATCATTGCCTCGGCAACCGAGGGGGATGATGACGCGCGCTGGGTGAAGCACAAAGGAAAGCGAGCCGTTCACGGCTTCAAAGCCCACGTCGGTGCAGATGCGGATACCGCTTTGGTCGAGCAAGTCTCAGTCACATCTGCCAACATCAATGACGGCAAGGCTGGTCCCGACGCCTTACCCGACAATCCCGGTGAGGTGTTCGCCGACAGCGCCTATCGCGGCAGTCACTTTCGCGATGCTGTCCGTGCCAAGGGCGGCGTCCCTCTGATCGTCGCCACCGGCATGTGGGGCCGCGACGAGCAGGAAACCCTCCGCAAACTCCATCAATGGAATCAAGCCATCCATCGCGTGCGAGGCCGGATCGGGAAGATCTTCGGAACATGGAAGCGCTGCTATGGCCTGCGCCGAATGCGATGGCGAGGCCTCGCCAAAGCCACCGCCCAAGTCCGCCTCAACGCCATCGCCTACAACCTCAAGCGCACCATGAACATTCTCGCGGTCTCGGTGTAAAATCGCCACAGACCGGTCCAGGCCGATCCGTCGGTATCATTTTGTAAAGTAATGATCTTCTCCTCCAAAATTGGCTTAATTGCCAATAAAAGCGGCCCCATTTGCGTGGGCTGATCTGACCACTTGCGACATGATTCGAGACAATGGCCCGAGCGGCCAAAATGCGGTCGACTTCGGGATCTGCAGCTGCGGCTGCAATTCTCCGCAAACCACCAAGCTGTTCAATACCTATGCGCGGATCAGCGTCGCCCGCTGATCTGGTCGAAATGCTTCGCATCGAGGCGGCCTGCAAGCCGGGCGGTGGTGACAGGATTGGGTTCTAACTTTATCTTGGGCATTATTCGGCCTCAATCTGTGTCACTCGGTAGCGCAACGTGGCGATACTGTTGGCGGGCACCTGTGCCTTCCAAAGCGGACGACCATTTTTTTGGATCATCCTCGCCGATGTGCGCTCGACCTTTTCGTCGTCATTTACATGCAAATCGCCCTCGAAAGTGATCGGCCAGCGATTGGCGTTGCTGACACTCAGTTCGAAGTCTCGCCAACGGCCTCGCTTTACATCCTCCGAAGCGGTAATGTCGTTGCCCTGGACGCGAACTTGCGTGGGGGCAGCAATCACCGCTTCGACTTGCTGGCCTATGGCACTGTCGCGGATGCCGCCTTCACCAATGAGCATCTGCTCATTCCTAAGTGGTTCGAAAACAGCGAAAGGCCCGGCTGGCAGAGCAATCCCAAGGCCGTCTTCCTTCTTGTTTTGTGTGCGCAGCGTAAGCCTGACGTTTGCCGGGCCGCCGTCATAGACGTCAGCGGTATAGACGATCGCTACCTTGATATTGCGCTTCTCGAACATCGCGACCTGCTTTTGCGCGTTCGAGGCGACGGTGGTGCGAACAGGGACATGATACAGTTTCAAGTCACCCAATCCCTCGGCGGTCACCATGACCGGTGCGTCCACTTTTAATTCCGCGCGCTTCATGGCTGTAACGACGATCTCACCTATGCCGTCCGAGGGTGCGGCCATCGCGAGAGCGGGCACGGAAACCGGCGTGAAAAAACAATGAAACGATAGCTCCTCAGCTCGCCCGCCGTCATACGGGTCGTCATCCTCACGGTTCACCTCGCCGCCGACGACAGCAGTATCGGCGTCGACGAAGCTCATCGGGTCGCTGCTCGCGAGCGTCACCCAAGCAGCCAGGTCGGCGCGCTTGCCCCCTTCCCGCATCCTAACGACGTAGTTGGCTTGCCAATCGAAACCCCAGGCGAGGTAGGAAAGCGAAATCGTGACTTTCGCCGCGGAAGGCGCCTCGGTTTCAATCGAGAGAGTAGGACGAGCCGAGAGTCCCTCGGGAAGACGGGAATAGACGAGGGTTTCATTTAGCGGACCACAATTGGCAGCTTCGAACCCCTCGCGAGTCTGTAGCAGAACGGAGCCTTCGGGCCCCGATCGGATGATCCCACGCTCTTCGGTCGTTTTGCCGCTCTTGGCATGTTGGCGGCGGACGATCACCGGACGGCCTAACGACCGGGCATATAGATTGCCGGGTGACAGCAGATCGGCATCGAGATTCTTTTCGCGAATACCTGCCGGCAATCCTCTGGCGATCGAGCTTTCGGGCAACATGCCGCCCGCCACGCCTTCGAAACGAATGGTTGCCGGACCGGCGGGAAGATCAATCGTCCGCTTTTCCGTTATCAGCGCATAGCCTTCGAGCCAGTCCGTATCCATCGCACCGCCGAGGCTGCGGTTAGGTGCGCGATAAATGGTGACGGCTACATTGTCTGGCGCCGGTGAAATCACGACAGGGGTCGCCGCCGGTGACGCCGTCGAAAGGATGATGGCCGCACAAGCTACACCGGTCGACAACCTTCTCAGGACTTGGCGACTGTTGAACATTGGCGATGTGCAGTTCGCCCCAAGCATTTAGTAGCGGGTATCGAACTGCGCTGTTAGAACGGTTTCACCATTCGCAGGTACCGTAACCATCCACACCCGTTCGTCGGCTGAACGCTGGGAACCCTTGATGCTCTCATTCGGTACGCGCGTATCGTGCCACCAGTTGTCCAAACCTCCCTGCACCACCTCGACGGACACTGTCTGGGGTCGTGCGTTGGTGATCTTGTAGGACATGGACGTCCGCCAATAGGTCTTGGTTCTGTCGATAATAACCTCGCTGGTTTTGCCTCTCTCGGTTACGCGGTAGCGACTCGACTGCTCCCATTCGTCGGTGTTGATGCGCTCGCGCTTCTCTACGGTCGGCTGCACTTTCACGTCGAACGCTTCGCCGGTCTTTACCGCGAGCGTCGATCCCATTGGCGTATGATCGATGCCGTTTTCACCAATGAACTGCGGCTGGCCACGCGCATCGCGCATGTAGACGCGGATAATTCCGGCTGGCAGCGCATCCCCAAGCCCGCCTTCGCGAGAGGCGGAGAAGCGCAAAACCGTGTCGCAACTGATCGGATCGTCCTGCCGGCCCAGCCAGTCGTTGCGGAAGAAATAACCCTTCGCCGCCGGCACACCGGCGACATCGAGGAAACTCACCTGTTTTTGCTGGGCGTTTGCGATCGTGGTTCGGCCGGCGATTGGATAGACGTAAAAATCGCCCAGCCTCTCCCTGTCGGATCTCTCCGTGCCAGGACGATTTCCTGAGGGGCCGCGCGTTTGTTGCTGCATCGATCCGTAGTTCGATCCGTTGGCTTGGCCGACTGCGCCGGCCACCAGTAGAGTCTTTGCGTTCCTGAACGTCGTACCGCTGTTGTTGGTGAGGGTGATCCAGCCTTGCACGTCGATCTTGCCGGCTTGCTCGTCAAACAATGCGACATAATCGGCTTTCCAACCGAAGCCGCGTGAGAGATAGTTCAGCGTGACCGGCCGGGATCCTCCGGATGTCGTGTTTAGGGTGACTGAGAGCGTCGGGTTTGCACGAAGGTTTGGAGGCAGGCTCGGGAAGACCACGCGAGCTCCATAATTGCCGAGAACCTCGATCCTGTCGCCGATCCGCACGATCGTGCCGCCATTATTGGCCAGAACCTGGGCTGTCTCACGGGTCTCTGCACCTGTTGCGGGATTGACCCGCACAACGGTCACCGTCTGACCTACCGCCTTGTCCATCAACTTGTCCGGCGACAGCAGATCATAGTCGAAATTCTGCTCGACTATGCCGGCGCCGGTAGCCGAAAGCGTCACAGTCTCCGGTCTGATCTGTGCCGATACGTCAGGAAATTCCACTCGGCTCCGCCCGGCCGCGAGATTGAGGGTTCGCGTGTCCTGGATGAGGGCGAGATCATTGTTGTAGATTGTTACTGCCAAGTCTCCTTGCGCGGACTGCGCTTGAGCCACGCTCGGCCCGGCAAGTCCCAGCACAATTCCCAAAGCCAAGTTTCGCACAATCCGCTCCATGCATTGATATTGCCGGCTAATTACTGTCTTCCGACCACGCAGCTTATTCGGCTGCATCCGCCAGAGGAACAGGCCTTGCGAGCGCTGACTCGGCCTTTTCCGAGACCAGCATCGCCATCAATGCCTGGAGCAGCGGCCCTCCTCCGGCGCCGCCCATGCCCTTGTCGTCCCCGGTCGTAACCTGGATGCGCGGGACGATGTCGACGCCGGATTTTTCGAGAGCTTCGGCGAAGCGCTCGGCAATCTGGCGGGTGAGCTGATAGCGCGCACCGCCGGAGGCAGCCGCCTGCTTCTCGATTGCTTCCGCCTGGGCGAGCCCGACCTTCGTCACCCGCTCGGCCTCCGCCGACGCCAAGGCGACGACTTTCTTGGCCTCGCCTTCACCGAGGAGCTGGATCCGTGCGGCCTCGGCCTCCGCCAATGTTCGCGTCTGGGCAGCCTCCTGTTGCGAGCGCGCGAGATTGGCCTTGCCCTGATTTTCTTGCACCTGGATCGAGAGCACGGATTCGGTGATCGCGGTCTGCTGCTTGGCCTGCGCCTCGGCCTCGCGCAGTTCACGCTCCTTCTGCGCAGCCAATACCTGCCGCTCATACGTCCCCACCTGCTCGTCAGCCAGCTGG
>Ga0105237_10003241_pt1 | contig 19454 bp, 18 predicted proteins | sample KBSC24metaG_FD_81520 | JGI IMG/M metagenome (GOLD analysis project Ga0105237, IMG submission 81520) | Corn rhizosphere microbial communities from Kellogg Biological Station, Michigan, USA - KBS C2-4 metaG | ecosystem: Host-associated > Plants > Roots > Rhizosphere > Soil | place: Michigan, USA... | reverse complement strand
GTAAGGCCTACGAAGGATTAACGGTAAGGCTGTTTAATCCCAAAACCCGGCTTTGGAGCCTCTATTGGGCCGCCAGCGATCAGGGCACCATGGATCCGCCCGTAGTCGGCTCATTTGAAGGCAACATAGGCAAATTTTATGGGCGCGATGTGTACGAAGGCACACCGGTGCTGTTTGTATTTGTATGGGATAAAACTGACAAAGATAACCCGGTATGGGCGCAGGCATTTTCAACCGATAAGGGCAAAACCTGGGAATGGAATTTTACCAATATTTCTCATCGGGTAAAATAGTTCGATCGTAACGGGTGCAAATCAAATTGTCGCTTCGCTGGCTGCTAACGCCGGGTTGAAACCCGGCGCTATAAAATTGGGCGAGCCTACGGCTCTTTAAGAAATCTATCGGACGAAAAACTTTCAAATGCACCCGAATACAAGAGCCATCGGCTCGATAAATGCTGTAGCGCTGGGTTTTAACCCAGCGCGAATTAGCGACAATTTGATTTGCCACCACAGTAACCACAGAGTTCACGGAGAAAGGCGCGGAGGCCACAGAGAAGAAAAAGTTTGATTTGAGATGCGTAAATGCTTATCCAATCAAACAAAAAACTCCGTGCTCTCTGTGCCTTCTCCGTTTTTCCGTGGTTAAACATCAAAGCGATTTAAATTAACCCCTTGTTTTGTAACAAAGTATTTAGACATTTGTCTAAATATATAAATACACAAAAATTGAATACCCTTTTCAAAGCGTTAAACGACCCTACCCGGCGGGAAATACTGGAACTGCTAAAGGAGAAAGATCTTACTGCCGGCGAAATTGCCGACCAGTTTAACATCTCCAAGCCCAGTATCTCACACCACCTCGATTTGTTGAGGCAAGCCGGATTGGTAGTATCTGTTAAGGAAGGGCAGTTTATTTACTATTCGCTCAATACTACGGTAATGGACGAGATGCTTAAATGGATAATCAGCTTGCAATCACCTAAAAATCAAATATAAATCACGATGAAAAAGTTTACGTACATAGATGCAACTGCGCTGATAGTATGGCTGCTGCCAATTGCTTACCTCTTCAGTATCTACAATGCGCTTCCCCAAATTGTGCCGCTTCATTACGGAGCAGACGGAAAAGTTAACCGTTACGGCGATAAAAGCGAACTAATAATGGCAACAGGTGTTATGCTTTTTGTTGGCGCACTGGTTTACTTATTACTAAAGTTTCTACCCGCCATCGACCCTAAAAAAAGGTTAAATATGGTGAGGAAACTTTCCGCAAAATTGCCTTCGGTATTTTGTTGTTTGTATCAGCGCTAAATATTGCTATCCTGTACGTAACAGGACATCGAAACCTGCCGATAGATAAAATTATGCTGCCCATCGCCGGTTTGCTTTTCACCTTTATGGGTAACATGATGAACAACATTAAGCCCAATTACTTTGCCGGCGTGCGTACCCCATGGACGCTGGAGAGCGAGGATACCTGGCGCGCAACACATCGCCTGGCAGGTAAGCTTTGGTTTACCGGCGGTTTGGTCATTACAGCAGCAACATTAATGCTGCCATCGCTACCGGCAACCATAGTGTTTGGCGCCGGAGTGTTAGCGCTTACGTTTATTCCGGTTATTTATTCATATGTATATTTTAAAAATCATCAGCCTCAAAACAACTCATGAAAAAGCTAATTATTTGCGCCATGGTATTTACTGCGTTTAACAGCGCTAAGGCCCAGGATATAGCGGGCAGTTGGGTGGGAACTATACCCGCCGGTGGGGCAAATCTCCATTTGGTGTTTAATGTTTCTAAAAGTGATGCGGGCTATTCGTCTACATTCGACAGCCCTGACCAAAAAGCTTTCGGTATAGGCTGCAGCAAAACAATACTGGTGAAAGACAGCTTGCATATTGAAATAGCGGCCATAGGCGGTGCATATAATGGCGCATGGGACGGCAAAAATGCACTCACAGGTATCTATAAGCAGGGCGGCGGACAAATACAGCTTAATATGAAACGCATCACCGTCGAAGAAAAGGCCGGTCTCTCAAAAACACCTGAACGACCACAGACCCCAAAGCCACCTTTTAATTACTTTAACCAGGATGTGGAGTATGACAACGCCGACAAAAGCGTGCATTACGGCGCAACTTTTACCCGGCCCAACGGGGATGGCAAATATCCGGCGGTGATTATCATCAGCGGCAGCGGTACGCAGGACAGGGACGGCACTATTTTCGGCCATAAAATATATTGGGTACTGGCCGATTACCTTACCAAAAACGGTATCGCCGTTTTAAGGGTGGATGACCGCGGTGCAGGCAAAAGCACGCTTGGTCCGGATATAAAAAATGCAACAAGCCTTACGTTTTCTTACGATATAGAAGCAAGCCTTAATTATTTGGAGACGAGGGCAGATGTAGATAAAAAACACCTGGGTTTAATAGGCCACAGCGAGGGCGGTATGATTGCGCCAATGGTTGCGGCAAGGCGTAAAGATGTAAGCTTCATTGTAATGTGGGGCGCTTCAGAAACAGGCGGGGCACAAATCAATACCGAACAAAACGCACACGCATTGAAGAAAGCAGGTGTGGATGACACAGCAATCCACGCCTTTTCAGAACTGAATATGCAGATTTTGAATTTATTCGCGTCTTCACCGACTGTGGAAGCGCTGGATGCAAAAATACCGCCCGCATTTGCATCATGGAAAAGCAAGCAGGCGCCTGCTATACTCGCAGCGCTGAATGCCGATAAAGCATCCGACCAGGATATCATTAAACAATACAACGGTTTGTACAATATGCCCTGGATGCGCTACTTTATAAGCTACAACCCTGCCGCAGATTTAAACAAAATAAAATGCCTGGTATTAGCCATCAACGGCGAAAAAGATACGCAGGTGGATGCGGCCTCGAACTTAAAGGTGATACAGGAAACCATCACAAAAAACGGCAATAAGAATGTGGAGGTGAAAACCTTGCCCGGTCTTAACCACCTGCTGCAAACGGCTAAAACGGGCGATGTTTCGGAATATGAGCAGCTAACGGAAAGTGTATCACCCGATGCCATGAAAATAATTGCGGACTGGATTAAAATTCATACCAAATAATTACGTTTTAGAGGAGAATCAAGAGCCAGGAATCAAGACAAAAAACATTTTCCTGATTACCCGGTTTTTTCCTAATCTTGACTCTTGTCTCTTGGTTCTTGAATCTTTTAAAAACATGAAAAAGTTTATATCCGCATTCGCTCTTACCCTGATATTTTTATCCCCTATTTGTCTTAAAGCACAACAAGGCGACCTCCGTCAGCAAGTAACTGACATTATCAAACCTGCAAAAGGTATAGTCGGTGTTTCACTTTTGGGCCTTGAAAGCCGTGATACACTTTCGGCTAACGGCGATGCACGGCTGGTGCTGCATAGCGTAATGAAATTCCCTATTGCGCTTACCATACTGCACATGGTTGACTCGGGCGTATTTAAGCTCGACCAGAAAGTTCATTTTAAAAAGCGCGATATGGCTACCAAATTGTATAGTCCACTGCGTGATAAATTTCCAAACGGAGATGTTGACGTAACCATTGCCGACTTATTAGGCTATATGGTTTCGCAAAGCGATAATGTTGCCTGCGATATGCTGCTGAAAAAAATAGACGGTCCGAAACCTGTGCAGGATTATATGTTGCATTTAGGCATACGTGGCATTGCTATTCGTGCCTCAGAAGAGGATATGGCATCGGCCTGGGAATTGCAGTATACCAATTGGGCCAAGCCAAAGGAAATGACCATTTTGCTTGATAAGTTCTACAAGGGCGAAATCCTATCGAAAACCAGTACCGATTTCCTTTATAAAATAATGGTTGAAACCACTACCGGCCCGAAACGGCTTAAAGGTTTGCTGCCTGCCAATATGGTTGTCGCCCACAAAACCGGCACATCGCCAACCAACAGCGCAGGTTTATCACCGGCAACTAATGACGTCGGAATTATCACCCTGCCTAACGGCAAGCACCTGGCTATAGCAGTTTTTGTTTGTAATTCTACAGATAAAGAGGATGTGCGTGAAGGAATTATTGCAAAAATTGCAAAAGCCGCGGTTGATTTTTACGGGAAATAAAAGATATCTAGAGATTTGACAACTTTTTAAAAGTTGTCAAATCTGATTCAGCTGATTAATCCAACGCCTCCGCAATCTCCGCAAACCCTTTTTCCCTCGCCAAATCGGCGGGCAATTTACCGCCTTCCATACGCGAGCTTACATCTGCGCCGTGCTCCAGTAAAAGGATAAGTAAATCGATATTGCCGTTTTGCGCGGCTGAATGCAGTGCGGTAGCGCCGGCTTGCTGTTTTACATTTACCAGGGCATTGTTTTCTATCAGCATGCGGGCAATCTGGGTAAAGTTACCTGCCGCGGCGGAATGCAACGGATAAACCCGGAAGCCGTTGTTCGAGGGCATATTTACATCAGCCCCTTTTAAAACCAGGTATTGCGCAATTTCATAATGACCAAAATAACAGGCAAGGCCCAGCGGTGTAAAGCCATCCTCTGCATAAAAATTTATGGCATCAGGATGGGCATAAACCAGGTTAGCAACCACATCGAACCTGCCGGCGGCAGATGCCTCAAATAAGTTTATTTCGTCGAGGTATTTTAAAATAATGGAAGTAACATCTGGCTTTTTGTAGTAGCAGGATAGCATTAACGGCGACACATGATGACTGGTACGGACTTTTGCCAGCGCGGGGTTTTCGCTAAGCAACGCATCGAGGCCGTTTAGGTCGCCGGTTGTTATAAATTGTTCCAGTTTCTCAACACTCATCAGGCGTATTAACAGTAGGTAAGGATGATATTAAAGGTAAATATAACAATTAACAGCTTTTTTTCATATTAAGTAATAATTTCTTGTACAACAATTCGCGTCAAGAAGAGGAAAGGTAAAAGATACCGCTTGTAGACGCAATATTTTGAGCCTCCGGTATACGTAAACCATGGACATTTTTCAGAGACACATGTGATGTGTCTCTACATTGGTATCTTAAATATTCGCCTTTACGTTTTGCGCGATGAGCTGCGAAAATTCTGTTGAGCCCTGTATATTCAAATGGAAATAATCAGCAAACTTTTCTGAATGACCGTTAAAGCGAGGGTCTTTTGAATAATCTAAAAACGTAACATTTTTGTACTGCCCCGTCATTTTTTCGATAAGGTTCCGCTCCAGCATTTGGTTATCAAGTTCGAAAGAATTATTGAGTACGGTGGGCGATATAACCACCAGCGTTTTGATATTGTATTTGGCAGCATTATCCAAAAACTGCTTAAAGTAGGCCACTGCCTTAGCTTCGGCCACCTCTGTTTTCTGGCTAATCTTTTTCGCCCTTTTCTCCATTCGCTTTAAATAATCGGCTGTTTCGGCTTTGGTTAAACTGCTTTCAAGAGGCAAATAACCGTTATCATCCTTTGTAACGGATTTGGCCAGTAAGGTATTGCAAGCCATTATAAAAGCAGCGGAATTGAAGGGATATGTTTTTGAAACTAATTTATCCGGCTCAAACGGACTAACCTCTTTTATATATTTCATCAACTGCTCGTGCTCGCTCGCATAAGGCAATAAAATAGAAAGCCGTTCGTATTTCGTGCGATCGATTCCGAGTTCGCGAGGGCTGATATCTAATATTATAAGTCTCGGAATATGCCGTGCAAGCGATACTTCCTGTATGGCTGCCGCATAAGGTATCATTAATCCATCCCTGCCTGAATTGTAGCAGCTTAAGCCCGATGCCTTCGAGATGATTGATGGCGAGTAATGCCGCGCGGCCCTTGAACTACCGAAGATGAGAATATCCTGTCTGGCACTATCCAGCGCGTAGGTTGTTTGGCTGTATTGACCTTTCTTTTGGCTGAAATAGATTTTCTTAAGCGCAAGGCCGGCGAGGCGGTCGGCCGCAATTAAAATGATGCTGAACGCAGCCAATCGTACAAAAAAGCGAATTACAGGTTTGTTCTTCATCTAAAATTGAAAATATATAAACTGACCGCCATTAAACACCCCGAAGGCAACTATCCATAATATGGTAAATGCCAGCGTTCCCCACCTTACAATAATATTTGGCGAGCTGAAAAAATTAAACTTGCCCGGATGATATTCCATCTTATACTCCAGTAAAAACAGCAGCACTATGGCCAGTATACATTGTGCAAAATTGTTAAGTCCGTCGGCAATAAATGGTGCAGCGCCGAAGCTTCGCAGGTTGCGGACCAGCGTAAAAGCATCGTGTATTGATGCCGCTCTGAAGAATATCCAGGCAAAAGTCACCAGCAAAATGGTTAACGCTATGCCGCTTAGTCGCACCAGTTTGGCGGCAAATTTATTTTGCGGCGATGGCAGGTAAGGCCTTATAGCCACATAGCCCACGCAATACAGGCCATGCAGCGCTCCCCAAATGATGTAGGTATAATTTGCCCCGTGCCATATACCGCTCACCAGGAATACGATAAACAGGTTTAAATACCGGCGGCCGGTACCAACTTTGCTACCGCCCAGCGGAACATACAGGTAATCGCGGAACCAGGTGGAGAGCGATATATGCCACCTGCGCCAAAAATCCTGTATGTTGGTAGCGAAATAGGGGCGCTTAAAGTTCGTCAGCAAATCGAAGCCCATAGTGCGGGCGCAGCCGATAGCGATATCTGTATATCCTGAAAAGTCGCAGTAAATCTGGATGGCGAAAAAGAATGCGGCGATAACGATGGTGCTACCATTATGGATATCCGGGTTACCGAAAACCGAGCCTACAAAAATAGAAAGCCTGTCCGCAACTACCAGTTTTTTAAAAAATCCCCAGAGCATTAGCTTTAAACCGGACTGCATCAGGCTGAAATCAAATTTGTGTTTTTCGCGGAACTGGTGCAGCACGTTTTGCGGCCGTTCAATTGGTCCCGCCACCAGCTGTGGATAGAACATTACATACAGGCTATAAATACCAAAATGACGCTCGGCTTTTTGATTGCCGCGGTACACTTCTATGGTGTAGCTCATGGCCTGGAAGGTGTGGAATGAAAGGCCAATGGGCAACAATATCCTCAAATATGGGATAGGGTTGTGGTAATTGAATTTATGTAGCAGCAGGTCGAAGTTGAGGTTTAAAAAGTTAAAATATTTAAACACTACCAGTATGCCTATGTTAGCGGCCAGGCTGATACCCAGTAACATTTTTCGCCGGCGCGGGGATTGTTCATTTTCTATGTAAATGCCTGCCAGGTAATCTATTACAATGGTGAAGCCGAGGATCAAGATGTAAATTGGCACAAAGGCCATGTAGAAATAACAGCTGGCAGCCAACAATATCATCCACTTCATTTTATGCGGTACCACAAAGTATAACGTGGTTACAACAACATAAAAAATTATAAAATCGATAGAATTGAATAGCATAAATTGGTGTAAAGTGTTTGGATAAAGCACTCAAATCTGTCCCCGCGCGTTATCATGTTCAAATTCATTGCCACAGTGACCTAAAAAGCGGTTTTGAATAATTGTAACAGGAATGTTGCGAATGAGAATCAGGTAGAGAAGTTTATTAACCCGGTGTTAATAAATAGCCGCGGGGGGCGAGCCGTTTTATCTATTAACTTTATATTTGCAAAACAGAAGGGTTATACAGGATGCCGGTAAAAGGAAATACGTTTAAAGCAAATACATTCAAGCCAGAAAATCAGGGCCGCCAGCCTTCGCCAAAGACTGAGCGCGAGCGGCCGGTAAAGCAAAAGGACGACAAACGCCTTACACCATATGTGCTTAACGGTAAGGCTATCAAAATAACGGGGCTATTTTTATTGCTGCTGTCGGTTTATTTCGTGGTGGCATTCACTTCCTATCTTTTTACCTGGCAGGAAGATCAAAGCTATGTATCGCCAACCAACGGCGGCTGGCATAACTTGTTTCGCACCGCGCAGGAGTTGATGGAAAACCACGTAAAAAGCCCGGTTGTAGACAATTGGGCTGGTAAGCTTGGGGCGCTGCTTTCCAACCAGTTTATTTACGAATGGTTCGGCATCGCTTCGTTTGTGTTTGTTTTTATGTTTTTTGTGCTCGGCTTCCGCATGTTGTACAAAGTGCGGCTGGTATCATTAACCAAAACACTGGCTTATGGCTTTTTCTCACTGGTGTTTATATCTGTAACGATAGGTTTTTTTCATGCATTTTTATCAGATACGCCAAACTATGTTGAAGGCGGTTTCGGCTATTATACCAATCAGTTATTAGATGCGCAGATTGGACGTACCGGAACAGGCGCGATCCTGGTTTTCCTGTCGCTTACCATCCTGATTATCGTTTATAATATTGATTTTAAAATACCGCAGCGTAAGGGTAAAATGGTTGAAACTGCCCCGGTTGGCGATATAATACCTGAGCCTGTGGAGTTGGAGCCGGAAGATATTGCTGTTCCGGTGGAATGGAATGGAGGCCGCTCTAATAAGATGAAGCAGGGGACAGCCAATACCGAAAAGATGGTGAACCCCGAACCGGTTAAGGAGCAGGCTTTTGTTCAGAACCCTGTTTTTCATGAGCCGCTGGTTTTGGTTCCGGAGCCCGGCAATGATGATGAGGATACTGATGGTAGCGACATCCCGCTAACGATTGCGACAGAAAGACCGATCCCCGTAACCAATATTGAAAAAAGCGACGACGAGAAGGCCAAAAGCCTGGTAGACCAATTCGGTACCTACGACCATAAGCTCGACCTGGCAACGTACAAATACCCGCCGCTGGATTTGCTGGAAAACTACGGTTCTAACAAAATCAGCGTAAACTCCGATGAACTGGAGGCCAACAAAAACAAGATTGTTGAAACGCTGAATCATTATAACATCGAGATTGATAAGATAAAAGCAACTATCGGCCCGACGGTTACTTTGTATGAAATTATCCCGGCGCCGGGTGTGCGTATCTCCAAAATCAAGAATCTGGAGGATGATATTGCCTTAAGCCTTGCGGCTTTAGGTATCCGTATTATTGCGCCGATGCCGGGCAAGGGAACAATAGGTATCGAGGTACCTAACCAGCACCCTGAAATGGTGTCCATGCGTTCGGTACTATCGACAGAAAAATACCAGAACACCACAATGGATTTGCCGATTGCCCTCGGTAAAACCATTAGCAACGAAGTGTTTATTGCCGATTTGGCCAAGATGCCGCACTTACTGGTTGCCGGTGCTACGGGCCAGGGTAAATCGGTCGGTATTAATGCGATATTGGTTTCGCTGCTTTATAAAAAACACCCTGCCGAGCTGAAATTCGTATTGGTCGACCCAAAAAAGGTGGAGCTAACGCTGTTCCGTAAAATTGAGCGGCACTTTTTGGCCAAGCTGCCTGATGAGGCAGACGCCATTATTACCGATACCAAAAAGGTGGTAAATACGCTTAACTCGCTGTGTATCGAGATGGACCAGCGCTACGATTTGCTGAAAGATGCCCAGGTGCGTAACCTGAAGGAATACAACGAGAAATATGTTAACCGCAAAATAAGCAACCCGGAAATACACCGTTACCTGCCGTTTATTGTGCTGGTAATTGATGAGTTTGCGGATTTGATGATGACGGCCGGTAAAGAGGTAGAAGTACCGATAGCGCGTATTGCCCAACTGGCCCGCGCGGTGGGTATTCATTTGGTAATTGCTACGCAGCGCCCGTCAGTAAACATTATTACCGGTAGCATAAAGGCTAACTTCCCGTCGAGGCTGGCATTCCGTGTATTGTCTAAAATCGATTCGCGTACTATTCTCGACAGCGGCGGCGCCGATCAATTGATAGGCCGCGGCGATATGCTGCTCTCAACAGGCAGCGATTTAATTCGCGTGCAGTGCGCATTTGTAGACACACACGAAGTAGAGCGCATTGCTGACTTTATCGGTAACCAGCGTGGCTATCCGTCAGCATTGTTGTTGCCTGAATATGTGGGCGAAGGTGAAGCAAGCAGCAGTACCAAAGAATACGACCCTGATAACCGCGACCCTATGTTTGAAGACGCTGCAAGGCTGATTGTATTGCACCAACAAGGTTCTACATCACTTATTCAGCGCAAAATGAAGCTGGGCTATAACCGTGCAGGCCGTATTATCGACCAGTTGGAGGCTGCCGGTATTGTTGGTCCGTTTGAAGGCAGCAAGGCCCGTGATGTATTATACCCTGATGAATACAGTCTTGAACGCCACCTGGAGGCTTTACAAAAAGGTGAAGGTTAAACCTTTATAACAATTTGCAATCATACATTTGCGTAATTTGATAAACCGCCCGGCAGGATTATTTTTGCCTGCTGAAACAATTTTTTAAAAACACGCTCTTATAATAAAGGGGATTAATCCTAATCTGTAAAATGAAAAAGTTATTTCTATTATCCATATTATCGATATTCGCTGTAAGCACCACCTTTGCCCAAAAGGACGCAGATGCAAAAACCATTTTAAGCAAGGTAAGCGCAAAATACAAAATGTATGATGTGGTGAAAACCGATTTTACCTTCACGCTCGATAACCCACAGGCCGGTGTTAAGGAAACACAAACAGGTACACTTATAGCCAAATCAAAGCAAAATAAGTTTAAAGTTAGCCTGTATGGTGCCGATGCAGCGACAAAAAATGTTGCCCAGCAGGAAATCATCAGCGATGGCAAAACACAATGGACTTATCTTAAAAAGGACAACGAGGTACAGGTAAACAATGTTGATTTGAGCGGCGAAGGCTTAAACCCGGCAAAGATTTTCACCATTTACGAGAAAGGCTATAAGTACCTTTACACCGGCCAAAAGAAAATAGGCGGCAAAATTTACCAGGAAATCGACCTTAGCCCGGAAGATGATAAAAAGGGCTTTTTTAAGGTGAGGTTGGAAATTGACAAGGAAAAAAGCCAGATATACAGCGCCCTTATTTTCGACAAAAATGGCAGTCGGTATACTTATACCATCAAGAGCTTTACCCCAAATGTGTCTGTCACCGATGCGATGTTTAGTTTCGATACTAAGGCTCACAAAGGTGTAGAGGTGGTGGATTTGAGGTAGTTTAACGACAATTAATCACCCACTGGCGTCATTGCTGTAATGAAAATCCGGCCGTACCTAAAGGAGAAATGACAGAAAATGGGTGTCATGCTGAGGCACTCGAAGCATGAGCGCAGTGTCCAATGCACCATGCCGGGCGTGCGGGCAAGGGCCTTTGCCCACGTCGCCCTTCGACAGGCTCAGGGTGACATGCCAACACCGCTTTTATAATTACCGCATAAATAAAAAATGGTTACCAGCCATCAAAAACCCAATTCTAAATCTTTATAATTATGCCCTCTTGCTAAACAAGTTTCCGCATAGCTTATTACTTCATCCTGCTCCATTAATTCCAGGCGCTCCTTTATCGGCATATAGTCCATAGCGGCGGGTATTTCAACTGCAAGGAAATTACCATTGAGACCTTCGCAAGGACAGCCAAGCCCGGTAAATAAATTGAAGACAGTTTGCAATTCCAGTTCCTCATCGGTAATAATTACATGGATGGTTGAATTGCCTGAATGCTCGATGGTTTCAACATAGGTTAGCATTTGCTCGTCATCACTGTATTTTGCCTTCACTACATCACCGGAGGCCAGCACAGGCACATAAAACGGGATATTATCTATTTTATAATATCCTTTTTCAGCATCTACAGCTTCGGCCCACATAGTTTCAACAGTATGTTCTTCTAAAATGTCGCTGTAGAATCTGAAAAGTATCTTAACTAAATTGTCGTCGGCCATTGTAATAAAAATATCACCAAAGATACCCAAAGAAAAAGCTCTGACAACCTAAGTTATCAAAGCTTCCGTTTTCTTATTCCTGTAATTCCCGAATTCGAAAAATTCGGGTTCAGACTATAATCTTATATAAATCTTATTCTTATCCAATATCTTCCCAAACGTCCAACAAACCAGCATATAACAAATAGCGAATAACAGCGAGCCAATAGCCCCCGGCGCCACCGCCTGGAATACCACATCGTTTATCCAGTCAAAGAAATTGGCTTTTGGCGTAACCTGTATCATAAACAGGCAAACAACAAACAGCTCGGAGAAAAGGTAAACCGGCAGCGGATTTTTCCCAACGGTTGTAAAGAATGAAGTCCAGTTGGCTTTGTTCCACTCACGTATTTCAACAATGTATATCAACGTGGAAATAATTAGTAAATCGATACCGACAGTAAGCAGCGTGAACGGACTGGACCATAATTTTTTGGAGATTGGGAAAGTCATATTCCAGCAAAGGGCAATGAAAATAAACAGCGCACCCCACATCATTAGCTTGGCAATAGTTTCATAGCGCTTGCCTTTTTCCTGTATATAACGGCCTGCAAAATATCCGCAGATAACGTTTACAATAGATGGCAGCGTGCTTAAAAACCCTTCAGGGTCGAAAGCTATTGCTTTTCCTAATTTATCAGATTCGCCGTGGTATAGGTGATTATCCCCCAATAAATATTTATCAAGGTAAGTTCCCGCGTTGGTAAGCATGCCGTAAGGGTTGTTATGGTCGCCGAAAATGAGCAGCAGGAACCAATAACCAAACAAAAGACAAATGCTGATAACTACTATTGTTGTGGTTGATTTAATAAAATGCACGATCAATGCGGCGAACATATAACATAACGCAATACGCTGCAAAACACCTAAGATGCGTGTATGGCTAATTGGAGATAAAGCGAAGTGCCAGCCATCCTTGTCATGCAAAAAGAAGGGGAACCACGACATCAGGTAGCCGCATAAAAATATCAGGGCGGTACGTTTTAATATCTTCCAAACTACGGTTCCGTTACTTTGATTAGCAAACTTTTTCATGGCAAAGCTCATGGCATTTCCCACCGCGAACAGGAATGAAGGAAACACCAGGTCGGTAGGGGTAAAGCCGAACCATTTGGCGTGCTCAAGCGGCGCAAATGGCGCCGCGCCGCTGCCGGCGGTGTTTACAATAATCATAAAACAGATGGTCATCCCGCGAAATACGTCGAGCGAAAGAAAGCGGTTGGGGCTTTTGTCCATGGTTTAAATAAAAGGGGTTAAGTTTAAATCAGCTAATTCGAGGTACAATATAGAAGTTTTAGTCCGAAAGTCCGAAAAGGCGGGAAGCCCATAAGAAATATTTTTGTTACAAAGTAGAACCGGGCATGACGCTTTTAACCACGGAGTGAAGGAGAAGGCACAGGGCGCGCGGAGATTTTTTGAAATGGCGCAGAGATAGATTATCTTAACGGAATTATTAGTTATGATAAATCCTTGTATGTATAAGTGGATAATAGCGCTGCTTTTTTTATCGTCCTGCAGGCAGGTGGTAATACCATCGCATCAAATAATGGTTGACAGTCTCACGAAAGTAAATGATAAAGACATTATTACTTTAGATACTGCAAAAGGCGAGCACTATTTCGTTTATATACAACACAATCATCAATCGCCGGAGCATAATGGCTTGCTGGAATTTAAACCCGATAGCATAGAGTCCGCTGAATATCGTGAAGCTTATAAAATTTTAAAAGACTCGCTCCATACCAAGTTTAAAACTTTTGGGCTGAAAGGCCTGCCAACACAGTGGGTGGAACTCAATCTTTATAAGGGTAAATATTATCTCTATTTCCCGTCTGACTTTGGCAACGCGATTAGAAAAATGGTTACCGACAGTACAATAGTTGACTGGGGTATGGAGGGACCAATACCTTCCGCTATTTCGACGGTTGTAAGCCCCGGTATAAACAACTGGACCATTGGTAGCCGTGCTTATTATAATAAAAGCGTCGTTTATACGACTATTGACATTATCGACCCTAAAAATAAAACTGCTGTTTGGACGCAGACAGGTTATGATGGTAAAAGATATTATCAATTATTTGTTCCGAAAGAAAATGCCCGGAACTTCGATATGATTGTGAGCTATTGCCGCGACCACAAAACGAGGGAGTTTCAATTTGATAAGATAGATTTTGCGGCGTTGCTGAAACGAAAATAATTACTTGTTGATATTCTCCAAAAGCTTTTTCTTATATAATTGCCCTATAGGTACAAATTCTTGGTTTGACAGTACAATATTATCCTGTACAATTCGGGCAATAAAAGCCTTATTAACAATGTACGACCGATGTGATTGGATAAATATTTCCGGGTTAAGCTTTTCTAAAATCCCCTTTAGGGTGTGATATATAATGTGCGTTTGTTTTTCGGTGATGATTTTTACGTAGTCGCGGCAGCCCTCTATATAAACGATATCTTGCTGCTTTAGTACCAGCAACCCTTGCTTGTCTTTTATGGTAAGCGTGTTCAACCCGTTTTCGGCAGACGGAACTTCCTCTGTTTTTGCCTTTTGTACCGCTTTTACAAAACGTTCATAGGCAAAAGGTTTCAGCAAGTAGTCTACAGCATCCAGCTCAAAACCATCATAAGCGTATTGTTTATAAGCTGTAGTAAAAATTGTTTTAGGCGGATTTGGCAACGCTTTTAAAAAATTGATGCCATTTACCAGCGGCATCTCGATATCGAGGAACAGGATGTCGACGGCGTTTTTGCCGAGGTATTCAAAAGCATCAAAGGCATTGCGAAAAGCTGCGGCCAGGCTCATTCCCGGTGTTTGATTTATATAGTGTTCCAGAACCTGGTGCGCCAGCGGCTCGTCGTCAACAATTACACACTTCATTTATAACTTTATGGTTAGGTCTGCAATATACTGATTGCCCTTTTGCTGAAGGGAAAGCTGGTATTTATTGGGGTAATAAAGTTCCAGCCGTTTTTTAATATTAATAAGGCCAATACCGCCGTTTGCAGGTTTAGCTATAAGAGGGGCTTGGTCATAAATATCGTTGGTAATAATGAACCTTATCTCCCTGGGAGTGACGGTCAATACTGCTTCCACACCGGCGGTATCCTCAATCTTATGTTTACCATGCTTAAAGCTGTTCTCGACCAAGGGTAAAAACAATAGCGGCGGGATGGCTATCTCGGGTATCAATTCCGGCACATTGAACGTAATTTTTGATTTTGGAAATTTTTTCTGTTCCAGCTCAAAATAGCCTTTTAAAAATGTCTCTTCATCCTGCAGGCTTACGGTTTCTTTGTCGCAATCATACAAAATGTATTGCATCATCTGCGACAGCAACAGTATAAATCGCGGCGTCTCTTTTGATTCGGTAAGGCTCATACCATATAAGCCATTCAGCGTATTGAACAGGAAATGCGGCTGCAATTGCGCTTTGAGCATACCAAGCTGTAATTGCAGGTTATCGGTTTCCATCTGGTGGCGCAGCTTTTCGTTTTGGTACGAGAACCGGGCAAAGGCGATACAGAAAAACGCGAGCAGGTCGGTTAATACCAGGTTGAGGTCGGGGGCGTACATGTTTCCGGGCGATGTAAAAAATTGATGTACCGCCAACCCGCGGGTAAACCATTCGAATATCCAGGCTATGATTTTGGCATTCAACGGGTTTAACACCAGGAAAACCAATAGTGTGACGCCAAATAATATCCAATATCGTTTAGCGAATAACAGACGCGGAACCAGCCAGCGGTAGTAGGGTATAAGATATAAGGTGCTGCAGATACTGAAAAGCCCAACCTGCAAATACGGGAAGTAACCGTCGCGCACCATCGGCAGACGCGCATGGTCGAGGTAATAGGAGTACTTGTACATGGCCACGTACAGCAGCCAAATCAAAATCTCGAAGCCAACAGGGAAGGTTATTAAGCGTTTCTTTTCCACGATGCTAAAGTGCGGCAATAATTTGATTGGGCGCTATGGCTTTTCGACTAAACCCACTTTCGGCACGACAAAACTTTGCAGTTTTATTTTGGTGGAGAGAAAATGCCCGGCTGTCGAAAAACGATAAAACATCATTCATAATCGTGCTTGATTTGCAGCATAAATAACGAAAAATCATGAAAAACTACTTATCAATCCTTATTACAGCAACACTGGTTATCAGTGGCCGCATTTTATCGGCACAACCAAAAGCAGCTAATCATATAAATGCCGGGTTCCAAATGAAGTCGGTGAAGGCTGTTTCTATGGATAACTATGATGCTTTTAAAAAATCCATACAACCGCTTATCAAAACCATGGGCGCGAAACAAATTATTGGCTTGGGGGAAGGTACACATGGCACCGCCGATTTTTACAAGGTGCGTTTTTGGATAAGCCGCATTTTAGTTGAAGAAAAGGGCTTTAACCACATCGCTTTTGAAAACGATTACAGCGACTGCTGGCTGTTAAACAAACAACTAAACACCAATGCAAACCTCGACAGCCTGATGAAAAAGCACATGCTCAGCATCTGGCAAAACCAGGAAACCAAAGAGCTGCTGCAATGGGTAAAGGGTTACAATGCTGTACACGATAAAAAAGTAACCATAGACGGAATAGATTATGTGTTTATCCGCCCGGATGTTGAGGTGCTTAAACAATTGCTGGTAGGCACACCCGCCACAAATCTTATCGATACATTACCAAAAATTGCTAAGGCAGCGGCTTTACAGGACGATGGCTGGGTAGCGACTAATGACCCTGCCTCAAAGTTTAACTTCGAGTCGATTGATAAAAGCAGCTATGAAGGTTATTTGGCAGCAGAAAAGTTGGATAAATTAATCACATCAGCTGATTTGGACGCAACCGCAAAAGCCAGAGCACATTTAGCCATATTAAATATTGAACAGGCATTTGGTCCGTTTTACTCGGAATTTACCAAAACACCCGAAGCATCCCGCGACAGCGATATGGCTTACAACGCCTCGCTGATAATGAAAGCCCCAGGCGCTAAAATGATTATTTGGGCGCACAATGCACATTTAGCCAAAACCGGGATTTATAATAACGAAGTGGGCGGCACCGGCGGCAAAATATTGAAGATGTTCTCTAATAATTACTTTGTGCTGGGCACGGGGACTGCCAACGGAACCTTTGCAGGAACTAAAGAACCACGCGATACCTACACCAACCCGATGATAGCTAATACTTTGGAAAAACCGATAGCGGGCTCATGGGAAGAAGTTTTCAGCGGAATGGCAAGTCCGGCATTTTACATGGAGACAGGATTGTTTAATCCGCAAAAGATAAGCAAGCAAATTAGATTCATTGGATATGGTATTGATAGTGGCATAAAAACTTATGATAAAACTAACTTAAGTGATTTGTATGATGCGTTTCTGTTTGTGAAAGATACGCATGCGGCTACGCCGTTGAAGTAAGCCTGGACTAAAATGGGCCTTAGGCCCTACCGCTTTGTAGAAAACAAAACGAACATGATTTTTTGCCTCGTAGAGGTTACCCACCCGTGCGGCAAGTAATGTAACGACAAAAATGACGGCACGAGGGTAGCCACCTACGGGGCAGAAAACTTCCTTTCATGATTTTCTACAAAGCGGTAGGCCCGATGGGCCAAAAGGAAAAGGGACTGTCTCACCCACCCCGGGCTGTGTCTCCACAGCCCGCATTTGCAAAAGGGGAACGGCAACGATTACAAAGGAGGCTGTGAGACACAGCCTCAGGTAAGGGACACAAAAATAAAGCTTTGTCAACTTTCAAAAAGTTGACAAAGCTTTATGCATTTTCAGCACGCTTCCAACACCTCCCTGTCCAAAGGCATTTCAACCACCTTATTTTCTGATTTAATTGCCTTGCGATATTTATCAAGATTGATAAGCGCAACGCTGAAAAGAATAATCACCAATCCACCTATCTGCAAGCGGGTAATTTGCTCGCCGGCAAACATCACCCCTAATAAAACTGCAATAACCGGGTTAACATACGAGTGTGTGCTTACCTGTGTGGCCGAACGTACTTTCAACAGCCAGATATAAGCACTGTAAGCAGCTATCGAACCGAATATCACCAGGTAAGCCATGGCGCCCCAAACCTGGTTGGACACATTGTGGATATTGAAACCGTTCAGCTCATGGCGTGCAAAGCTGACGGGGATAAATGCTAGTCCGCCGATAAGCATTTGCCAGGCGGTGTTTACCCGTGCAGGAGTTTCGCTGGCTTTGTTTTTTGAATACAGCGAACCGGCACACCATGCAATTGGCCCCAGGGCAAGTAGTATCAGCGCCAAAATGGTAGGCGAGTTTTGTCCGCCGCCAAAGGCTTTTGAAAGCTGCTCACCAAACAGCAATACCACACCGGCGAAACCGATAACCAGGCCTGACACAATCGACCGGCTTTTGAAATTTACCCGCCAGTTGCTTTTGTCCATAAACACCAGCCAAACAGGCTCTGCGGCTATGGTGATGGCTACGATGGCGCTTGGCAGTGTTTGCTCAACCCAGATAACGATGCCGGTTGCCACAAATAACAGCAGGATGCCACTGATGCCCGAATTGATAATATCTTTCTTATTCCAGATTTTATCGCCCTTGTATAAACACCAGCCCATTAATAACAGGCCGGCGGTGATAAAGCGGACAGCACCCATCAGCATAGGAGGGAAGCCATGAACGGCCACGCGGATAAAAAAGAACGTTGAACCCCAAACGATGTAAACTATAGCGAATGCGATTAATACCAATAACGCGGGCGCTTTTTGATTGATTGTTTTCATGCTAACTGATTTTTATTGATGATTGAATCGATACTCCATTTATAATTTGGCAGCGTTGCCAGCAGCAGGCTTGCCGAGGCAACAGTAAAAACTGAATAGCCCAGCGGCGAATCGATACCGAATGAAATAGTCATCGATATAGCAAAAGCAAGTGCCAGCAGGAAGCTGCCTACAGCCGCAACACGGGTGAATAAGCCGGCCAGCAGCATCAGCCCGAATCCTGCCTCGCCAATGGTGGCAAGGGTTGCAAAAAATGGTACCCATGATGGCGGCAGGAAAGCCATGGTTTGGCGGGCATAATCCACAAAATGCGACCAGTCGCCCCAGCCTACGTGGGGTTGGCCGTGAGCGCCGAGGATGCCGAGCCGGTCGGCTACTTCCCACACATAGCTACAACCCAGGGAGGCCCGTAGTGCGATGGATGGAATGTTATAGTTTTTAATGAGTTGCATAATATTTTTTCTTTGCTGATGTAAATTTATAACTCATTTGGTCTATCTTTATAGTCCAATAAATACAAATAAGGTAGTCCAGTATGCAATTTCCGGCAGGTCTTATAATCATTGATAAAAACTCGCAGGTAGCGGTTTACCTGCAAATAGCCAACAGTATTATCAGCCATATAAGGCGCGGTACTTTAAAACCATCGTCGGCATTGCCTTCGAGCAGGATTTTAGCTGCAGATTTAAAAGTGCACCGCAAAACAATAGTTGCGGCCTACGACGAACTGTATGCTCAAAGCTGGGTAGACTCCTATCCCCGCAAGGGAATATTCGTCGCTAAAAATCTGCCCGATGTATCGCCCAGGAAAATAGCACCCGCTTTAACACCGTATTTGTATCCGGCGGAAACCTATTTTGATATTCCCGGTACT
>Ga0105237_10003237_pt1 | contig 19484 bp, 18 predicted proteins | sample KBSC24metaG_FD_81520 | JGI IMG/M metagenome (GOLD analysis project Ga0105237, IMG submission 81520) | Corn rhizosphere microbial communities from Kellogg Biological Station, Michigan, USA - KBS C2-4 metaG | ecosystem: Host-associated > Plants > Roots > Rhizosphere > Soil | place: Michigan, USA... | reverse complement strand
TGCCAAGCGGGTTAGCCGGTTTCTTTTTGTCTTTGATCATTTGTCTGTCCTTGCTCATGGTAGTATGTTTTAATATTTGTTTTTAATTACGTGGATTACGGTAAAATAACCAGGCACTGTAAATAGATCAGAAAGCGGGAAAAGGAATACTGTGCCGATGTGAAGCAGGCCTTTGCGGACTATATTATCGATTTTACGTAAGGTACGCTTTAAATAACAGGTATTGGCATAATGCCCGGAATATATTTTTAAGGGGCGACAGGAACGGCTCCACATTTATAAGTATTCGGCCAGGCTAATTTTCAATATTTCTATTAATTCCGCGTCGCCAAATTGGTAATTGTCTTCTATATCCAGCACCACGAAGGTTTGATGGGTAAACTCAAAACGATGTTTGATGATCCCGAGGTGCTTCCGTTCCATTACAAAGATCACATCCGCCCAATCGATCAATTTTTGGCTGACACGGATACGCGCCTTATCGCTTGTACCGGCAGAGCGGGCCTGGTGAATGGCATCATCCTTAAATAACAGCCCGGCAGTTGGGCTGCGCCATTGGTTTTTACTGCAGATGAAGAGGAGGTGGGGCAAGGGAGAATCAGATTAATGCGAATTGTTTTCAAGGGCATTTTTTGCCGGATTCGTTTTTTGCCAGGCTTCGTAAGTTAAAATAGCTAACCGATCCTCTTTACAATTCCATATGGATACATAGTTTTTTGAGACAACAATAGCCTGGTTCCAGGTAGTAAATTTTTCATAAAGCATTAGTGTACAGATATCAGTCACTGTTATAAACTGATCAAATTCTGGCAAATGTGTATGCATTGAAGCTAATACGATTTTACTGCTGTCTGCACCCGTTTTCCCATATAGAACGGGAATAATGCCTTTATGGAGCTTCTTTTTGCTGGCAACGTTGTTAGCTTTATCAAACCCAATCACATAATCATTACCGAAAATTACCACACCGTTTATGCTGGGGCCCGTCAATATATAAACACGTTTGGTGCCGTTTTTAATAATGGGTACAGGATTAAGGCTGGTGTTTTTGTAAGTTTTAAAAAGTGTATCCTTATTTAACTCCGCAAGTGCAGTTTGCCTGATGGTAAACAGTTCCTTTTCAGATGACGTAAATTTCCGATCGGCTGTATCCAGTTTATAGTTATTAGAATCAAAGTCATACCCGAAAGAAATAGTGGACAAAACCACTGGATCGGTGCCTTTGGAAAAAAACACATTGATTAATTCCTTGCCATTATCATAAGAAATATATCCCCCGGCTATCGCTCTGCGTGCTTTACACTTAGCGCTGAAAATATCCGAACCATACCAGGAGGCCCACTCTGACCTGTATAAGGTTTTGCCTTCGTTAGAAATGCTGTCGGCAATTTTTACAAGATCTTTTTCCTGCGCAAATGCAGCCGTACTTGCAGCAAACAGGATAAATAATAAGGACAGGAATTTCATGATCAAAGGTATTAGGGTAAACGGGATATTCAAATATAAGGGATTGAAATGAGAGTTTTCGTGACACTGGTTTGTCACATGCTTTAATGTTTTGCAGATATATATCTGCTTTTATAGATGAGGTATTGACTGATGGATACTCCAATTTAACATGGGGTGTTATTTTTCCTTCGCAAGCGTGGACGCTTGCAATTGTCATCATTCAAGCGTGGACGCTTGAATGGGCGGTGAGAACGTGGGACAAGGGGATTTCTATTTTTTGACATTAATTATCATTAATTTATTAAACTAAACTCTCTCTGAAACCTGAAAAAAATGCTAACTGCAGTCCCAACCAGGGACAGATAAAAAATAATCCTCCCGTGCTTTCTATCTTCCAAAGTGTAGGAATAAATTTGTTCACCATCAGGCAAAGTCTTTTTTGCTGATGATAAATGCCATCCGATAAATATCCCAAGCACTCCGCCCAGAAAAGCACAAATGTATCCTATGATTATCCAGCTTGATTGAGATTTTTCAGGTATGCTTAGTTCCTCTATTCTTTCATTTTTCAATTCGGTCAATCTCTGCTGATCCACCGCTATACCTCTTTCCTCTAATATCTTTTTAGCCAGCACATAATCAAAGCTGCTCCATTCATCCGGCTTTTCCAGTATCTCCATTAATTCATCGTCGGTGAAAGTAAACAGGTAATAATCTTTATCAACGTCATCAACAAACTGACTTTCCCGCTCTTTTAAAAGCTGGCTTACCCTGTTAAAATCATCCGGAGAGATTTTGATGCTATAGGATGTCTTAACTTCTGTATTAATCGCCGTTAAAGGATTAACGGTTATTGGCGCTTCTTCAACTTCGCAGGGAATGTTGTTCGTTGTTAACAGATCGGTAAGGTCCTCCGCCAATGCGGCATCATCAAATTGCTGAAAGGTTAGGAAATCAGATTGCATCAGTGGAGAAATAGGTTTAGTCTAATATAGAAAATTTAGGCGACTTGAGTAAATGCAGATTATATACAAAGATAACTAACCTAAATGAGAAAAGTACTGACAGCGTTTTGTCAGTAGGTTAATTCCTTTTAAAATGTCTGTGAGGACACAGACATTGGGTGGGTACATAGACACCAACTGTATAGTTAAATTATTTAACTATTATTACTGTTTCAGGTGTTTCAAAGTGTTTCACTTTTTTGGTGAAACAGTGAAACAGTTGAATTTTCAAGAATTATTAAACTGGTAATCAGAAAATTACAAAGCGATTTTGCCTGTTTTGGGGTGTTTCAGGTGAAACAGTAGTTTTTGGCTTATTCCAACGCGCGCTTTGCCACCCAAACCTGGCTTTTTATGAGCCACTTGCCGCTTACCAGCCGGAATACGAAGGTAAACGCGCCGTCTTCTTCAAAAGGTTCGCCTTTGATGTCGCCTGAGTAATCAACCGGAACAACAACGTAAATGCTTTCATCGGTTTGGAGGTAAACCGTTACATGGCCTATTTTGCCTTTGAAATTTTTTAGTTTATAGTTCTTACAGGTTTTCTCTACGGTGCTCACCCACTGCACACCCGCGGTTTCGCCGTTCCATGAGAAAGGGGCTTCTTCATCGGCTATAGATGCGTTAGGGGTATACAGGTCGGCAACAGCATCCAGGTTGAATGAGCCCGAAGCATCAACCACTTTATTAATGATTTTCATCACCGCAGCCCGGGATGCTGCAGAGTCGGGTGTAATGGCCGTCCTGCTTTTCCCATTGGCACTGCCTCCAAAAAACATCAGCGCAACAAGTGCGGGGAATAAAACAATTAAGAATCTATTCTTCATATCAGTCGGGGCTGGGCTGTTATTTGCTATCCATGTAATCCAGGGCTAAGTTACATAAAGCTTTGACACCTAATGTAAATCCGCTTTCGTCAATATAAAAATCAGGGGTGTGATGGGCCGGCGCGGTTTTGGGGTCGCCGCCTTTTGGCATTCCGCCTAAAAAGAAAAAAATACCAGGTACTTTTTCCTCGTAAAAGCTAAAATCCTCGGCGCCGGTAACAGGTGGCTTTAGTTCTACATTTGCTGCACCTGCGGTTTGCTGCAGGCTGGGCAGCATTTTTTGGGTCAGCTCCGGGTTATTGTAAGTAACCGGGTAATGGGTGCTGTAGGGTATCTTTACTTCAGCTACTGCATTTTCGGCCTCGGCTGTTTTTGTGGCGATCTGTTTCACTCTCGTAATAAGCATCTTTTCGTCTTCGGGACTGAAAGACCGCAGGGTACCCAGCATTTCCACCTTCTCAGGGATTATGTTCGACCTGTTGCCACCATTAATAGCGCCTACAGTTACCACCGCAGGATTTTCGGTCAGGTTCAGATTGCGGCTGACGATGGTTTGCAGGTTATTTATGATCTGCGCCGAAACTACGATAGGATCGATGCTCGACCAGGGATAGGCCCCATGTGATGAACGCCCTTTTATAATGATCTGCATATCATTTACCCCTGCCATCGTTCCGCCGGGTCGGTAAGTTATTTTACCTGCTTCAGTTTGTGAATTGATGTGCAGGCCGAAGATTACTTCTACTTTTGGATTTTCCAGTACGCCTTCCTTCACCATTTCCTCGGCCCCGCCTTTTTCTCCGGGCAATACGCCCTCCTCTGCCGGTTGGAAAATGAATTTTACTGTGCCGTGCAGTTCACTTTTCATAGACGATAATATCTCCGCCACGGTCATCAGGATGGCCATGTGCGAATCGTGGCCGCAGGCATGCATCACGCCTACTTCCTGGCCGTTATACATGGTTTTTACTTTTGAAGCGAATGGCACGGGCGTACGTTCGATCACCGGCAAGCCATCCATATCTGCCCTGAGGGCTACTACCGGACCGGGCTTACCACCTTTTAAAATACCAACTACGCCGGTTGTAGCAATACCTGTTTTTACTTCCAGCCCAAGGGATTGCAGATGTTTGGCGATTATCCCGGAAGTGCGTACCTCGTGATTTCCCAATTCCGGATGCTCATGAAAATCGCGCCGCCAGGCGATGGTTTGCTTTTGCAGAGAGTCGGCTTTTTGACTGACCATTTTTCGTAGCGCGCCCACCTGTGCAAATGCAGGAACAGACAAGGCACATAAAAGCATCAGGTATATTTTTCTCATTCGCAGGATTTTTTACCGAATATAAATAATAAAGGACGATTTAAATAAATCGCCTCTTGATATAGTAAGTAAAATTCTGCAGTTTAATTGCTAAAACCTGTAAGGTCAATTGTAAATACAAGCACGGAATTGGCGGGAATGCTGCCGTTGGCCGAGTTTCCGTAACCCAACGCTGATGGGACGAGCAGCAATATACGCCCCCCGGTATTGATGTGGGGAATGCCATATTGCCAACCCTTGATCAAGCCGGTCAAAACCTGGCTGCTTAGACTACCAGACTCAAATACAGTTCCATTCAGCAGTTTGCCGGTATAATTAACGGTGATCAGTGAATTTACTGTAGGATAGTTTCCTGTTCCCGATGTCAACACCTGGTAGTAGACGCCCGATGGATCTTTGGTAGCGGTAATACTGTTTGCTGTAATATAAGCCTGGATAGCAGTGTCATCAGCGGCAGCCTGTTTTGCAGCATCAAAAGGGGTGTCCTTTTTGCAGGATGATAAACCGATAATAACCAGGCTAAGTATTAATAGATATTTCTTCATTCGAAGTGTTGTTTGAATGATAACTTTCTTTTTGACGGAAAATTATAAAGCGGTTTTAATTTTTAACTCCTTCATCTGCTCCTCAGCAATGGTCGACGGCGTATCGATCATCACGTCGCGGCCTGAATTGTTCTTAGGGAAAGCGATCACATCACGGATGGAATCCAACCCTGCAAAAATTGAGCATAAACGGTCGAAACCGAAAGCGATACCACCATGCGGAGGGGCACCATATTCAAAAGCATCCATCAGGAAGCCGAATTGTTTTTGAGCTTCTTCCTTGCTGAAGCCTAAGTGTTTGAACATTAAGGCCTGCAGGTCACGGTCATGAATACGGATAGAGCCCCCGCCAATTTCGGTACCGTTGATAACCAAATCGTAGGCATTGGCGCGCACATTTTTAGGATCGGTATCCAGCATCGGGATATCCTCCGGCTTGGGTGAAGTGAACGGATGGTGCATAGCATGGTATCGGCCCGTTTCTTCGTCCCATTCCAGTAAAGGAAAATCCAGCACCCATAAAGGAGCAAATTCGTCCTTATTGCGCAAACCTAACTGGTTACCCATTTCTAAACGCAATTCGTTCAGTTGCTTGCGTACTTTATCAGTTTGTCCGGCTAATACCAGTATTAAGTCTCCGGCCTCTGCTTCAAAAGCTGCGGCCCAATTGGTTAGTTCGTCTTCGTTATAAAACTTATCTACGGATGATTTTAAGGTGCCATCAGTATTGTAACGGCAATAGATCAAACCGGTTGCGCCAATTTGCGGGCGCTTGATATAATCGGTCAGCTCATCAATCTGCTTACGGGTATACCCGGCGCAGCCTTTGGCATTAATGCCGACAACCAATTCCGCATTATCAAAAATGCTGAAGCCTTTGCCTTTGACTAAATCATTCAGCTCAACAAACTGCATTCCGAAGCGGATATCCGGTTTGTCGGAACCATAAAGGCGCATCGCGTCGGCATATTGCATACGTGGAACAGCATCCAGATGAACTCCTTTTACCGTCTTGAACAAGTGCCTGGTCATGCCCTCAAAAATATGCAGGATATCTTCCTGGGTGATGAAGGCCATCTCACAGTCGATTTGTGTGAATTCAGGCTGACGGTCGGCACGAAGATCCTCGTCTCGGAAACATTTCACGATCTGGAAATAACGGTCGAACCCGCTTACCATCAATAATTGTTTAAAGGTTTGAGGCGATTGCGGAAGGGCATAAAATTCGCCCGGGTTCATGCGGCTTGGTACTACAAAGTCGCGCGCACCTTCCGGGGTTGATTTGATCAGCACCGGGGTTTCCACTTCGATAAAGCCCAACCCATCCAAATATTTGCGGGTTTCCTGCGCCATTTTATGACGCAGCATCAGGTTGTTGCGGATAGGATTACGACGCAAATCAAGGTAGCGGTATTTAGCACGTAACTCCTCGCCGCCGTCAGTTTCATCTTCGATCTGGAATGGCGGAGTTTTCGCCGCGTTCAATATCTCTAAATCCTCAACAGCGATTTCAATATCGCCGGTGGGCATTTTAGGATTTTTGCTGGCGCGTTCAATTACCGTACCGGTAACTTTGATCACAAACTCACGGCCTAAGCTGCGGCTTTTATCACGTAGTGCATCATTGCTATCGGTATTTAAAACCAATTGAGTCAAACCATAACGGTCGCGCACATCGATGAAGGTCATCGCCCCGAGATCGCGTGATTTTTGTACCCATCCGCATAAAGTAACCGACTGGCCCAAATGGCTGATATTTAATTCGCCGCAGGTATGTGTTCGTAGCATAGCAGTATCGTATAAAGTTTGCAAAAGTACGTTTTTGAGGTGAAAGGAGAAAGGTAAAAGCGAAAAGTTGAAGCAGCAGATTTAGCTGCAATTCTATTTTATTTTAAAAAAATTGAGGGATTTAAAATAAAATAAAATATCTTGCTGCATATCCATGAAACGACTCTTTGCACTAATAAGCTTTTTGTTTTTATACTCGGTACTTGCCGGCGCTGTGTATGCCAAAAAAAGCAGGCATGTTCATCATAGGGTAAGGGTTCCGTTAATTATCCTGAATGCCGACAGTATATCATCCTATAACTTAATATACTTTGCACAGTCTCTGATCGGGACTCGTTATTGTGAGGCCTCATCCGACCCATCGAGAGGTTTTGATTGTTCCGGCTTTGTAAATTACGTATTCAGGCAATTCAACGCCGATGTTCCCCGCTCTTCAAATGAATTTATAAATGTCGGCAGGAAAATAAGCATTGACGAAGCGCGCACAGGGGATATCATCTTGTTCAAAGGCACAAAAAGCCATCATCCGCGAAGTATAGGCCACGTAGGCATAGTATATTGCAATGAAGGCGGCGGGCTAAAATTTATTCATTCAACATCGGGCAAGAAATATGGTGTCACCATAAGCTCGATGGACGACACCTATAAACGTCGTTTTGTGACAGTAATACGGCTGCTCAAACAAAACGACGATTTGAAACTTTAACAAGCTTCAATACCCCCTTTATTGGTTCCGGATAAAGATAGACGTTGCCATAGTATCGTTTGGTACCGTTGTGGGCAACTTAACGAGTGTTCCGTTAATCCAATAAACCGCAGTTGGATACCATGTAAAGTTGGCGATTGCTAAAGTAGTACCCACAACATACATATCGCTTCCGGAAAATGCAATGCCGGTCGCGGTTCCACTAGGCGCAAGTATGGTTTCTACGCCATTTTTCCAATACGCAGCGGATAGCAGGCCATCTTCGGCATGAATGCCGGCAGTGTACACGTCACTTCCATTTACTACGATTGAAGTATTGTTTGGGTACTGGTGAGAAGGTAATTTATCCGGAAAAAAAGCCCCGTTCTTCCAATAACCTAAATAATCTGTGCTATATGCCTCGCCAACTGACCCTGAAATATACATATCATTGCCCTGGAATGTTATCCCATAGGCTGCGGAAACAGTAGTGTTTATGGTAGTCACATCGGGAGTGGTGAGCGCGACAGCAGTACCATCTACTTTCCATATTGTTGCCGCTCCGAAATTGCTGAGATCATATGATGTTCCCGCGATGTAAACAACGTTGTTGTTTATTGAAATTGCCGAAGCTATGGATGAGCTTACTAGGCCACAACACTCAACAGGGTTTGTTAACGGTATAGCCACGTCGTTTTTCCACAAGGTAGCAGTTACATGATCCGCTTGATCGAAAGTGGCGATATAACCAACAGCATAAACATCATTGCCCAGTACCGCTATGGCGTTCACTGTACCATTTTTCGCTATAGGGTGAGGCACTCCATTCTTCCAGTATCCACAATATCCATAATCATTTATTTGAAAACTGCCGCCTATGTAAACGTCGTTGTTGTGTATAAAAATACTGTTGGTAGTACCAGACCCCGATAGGTTAGTAGCGATTCCGTTTCGCCAATACATTGGCTGGTCGCCGGAGGATCCGGATGACCATCCAGTGATATAAACACTTGGTAAAACTTTAAAAGATGTTGTGACAGACCCGGCAGTAAACGATGACGTTCCCGCCTGCATTGCGGTTATAGTAACAGTACCCGCGCTATTGATCTGTATACTATCCCCTTTTATGCTGGCTACGGCAGCATCACTACTTGAATAAGTAAACGCACCGTTACTATTACTTGTCACGTAAGGAATAAGAAAAGTAGCGTCACCCACGTATTTTGTTGATATATTAAAGCCTGATATCCCGGGAGTTGGAGTTGGCGCAGGTGCAGGATTATTTTTCTTACAGGAAACTATAAAAAAGATAAAAAATGATAATGTTAAGGTTATTTTGAATGGCATAAGGTTTAGTTCCTTTAAAGCTCTAAATATAAGCAAACATTGATTACTGCATACTCTACTGTTTAAAATTATTGTTTTTCACATTTATGGTTAAAATTGCTATTAAGAGAAATTAAAGCCCTGCTGTCGCAAAAACAAATCCAAAATTAAACATCCAAAATCCAAAATCATTTATACATTTGCCTCATAATTCTCAAGGGGTGCCTTGCTTTGAGCAATCAAACTGAAAGACAGGCTGAGATCAAACCCATGCCCCCCGACCCCTGAAGGGGGAGTTGATAGTCCTAAAGATTTCTTTAGCTATTTACTCCTCCCTTTAGGGGTCGGGGGCTACACCTGATCCGGGTAATGCCGGCGTAGGGAGAGGTAAAAAGTTAAGTGTACTGCATATTCAACCCTGGTGTGCAGATGGTTTAACAAGTTTTATTTATTCATTTTGAAAAATTTATTTGTGGCGTTTATCGCCCTGCTGTTGCCTGTCCTGGCAGCGGCCCAGCTTTCCGTTACCGGGAAGATCACCGACCAACAAACCGGCGCAGCATTGCCCGGCGCAACCATCAGCATCAATCCATCCATCAAAACCGTTTCAGATGCGAACGGTAATTATCGCATCGGCAGCCTCAAAAGCGGTCAGCAAACCATCACGATCACCTATGTCGGCTACGATGCCGTTACAAAAAACTTCAGACTGACAACGGACACCTCTATCAACTTCCAACTATCCTCAGTGAGCCACCTTACTGAAGAGGTAACAGTCAGCGCCACGAGGGCCTCGAAAAATTCGCCCACGGCCTTTACGAATCTCAACAAAAAGGATATCGATAAAAATAACTCGGGCCGGGGATTTGAGTATTTGTTGGAGCAAACACCCTCGACTGTAGTTACTTCCAATGCCGGGGCGGGCGTGGGTTATACCAGTATCCGTATTCGTGGCTCAGATGCTACCCGGACCAATGTGACTGTCAACGGTATCCCGCTAAATGACGCCGAAGATCAGGGCGTTTATTTTGTCGACCTGCCCGACCTGGCTTCATCAGTCGACAACATCCAGGTGCAGCGTGGTGTGGGTACTTCTACCAACGGCGCGGGCGCTTTCGGGGCCAGCATCAACATACAAACCATTACCCGCCATGATACCGCCTATGCCGAGCTGAATAATTCGGCAGGATCTTATGGCACGGTTAAAAACACCGTAAACATAGGCACCGGTTTGCTTGGCGACCATTTTACTTTTGACGGGCGCTTGTCGAGAATGAATTCCGACGGGTATATTGACCGCGCGTTTTCTCATTTGAAATCCTACTTTTTAAGCGGCGCTTATTATGGAAAAAATAGTGTGCTCCGGGTAAACATATTTTCCGGCTACGAGCAAACTTACCAGGCCTGGGATGGTGTACCGGAAGACAGCGTGAAAAGCGGTAACCGGAGGTACAATGAACTGGGTTACATCAACGCGAGCAACAGCTATTATAAAAACCAGACGGATAATTACACGCAGGATTATTACCAGTTGCTATACAACCAGCAGATCAGCAGCAAGCTTTCATTCAGCGGGGCCTTGCATTATACCAAAGGATACGGGTATTATGAGGAGTATAAAAATGATCAGTCGTTAGCTGATTATGGCGTTACCCCTGTGGTAGTGGGTGGCACAACCATCGATCAGACCGACCTGGTGCGCCGCTTATGGCTGAACAATGATTTTTACGGGCTGACTTATAATTTGAACTATAAACCGGATAATAACCTGGGTATCACGCTCGGCGGGGCTTATAATGAATACAAAGGACACCATTATGATAATATCGAGTGGACGCAGGAAAGTACCAATATTCCGCCGGATTATAAATACGATCAGGATAACGCCAAAAAAACAGACTTCAACATTTTTAGCCGTGCCGAATATCATATAGGAGATGTATTGTTGTATGGCGACCTGCAATACCGGCATATAAATTATTCATTCCTGGGCTTCAATGCAGCACTAACCAGCGCGCAGCAGGATGTTCAGCTCAACTTTTTTAACCCGAAGGCGGGCATTACTTATGACATCAATGAGCGCAGCAATATCTACGCCTCATTCGCCGTAGGTAATCACGAACCTAACCGGAGTGATTATGTTAACTCACCACCGCAACAACGTCCGAAACCTGAAAACCTGAAAGATATCGAGGCAGGCTATCGCTTTAGCAGCCCGGTTTTCAGCGGCAGCGTTAATGGTTTCTATATGATTTACAAAAATCAACTGGTATTAACCGGGGCCCTCGACTCTGTTGGCGAGGCGATCCGTACCAATATAAAGGACAGCTATCGTGCGGGTATCGAGGTAAGTGCGAGAGTAAAAATCGCAGAGCCGTTGAGCTGGTCGGTAAATGCTACGATGAGCACCAATAAAGTGAAGGATTTCCCGCAATTCCTGCAGAATTATGATACCGGAACGTTGGATGAAACCCAATACAAAAAAACCGATATCGCCTATTCGCCGGATTTTACTGGATCAAGCGCGATAAGCTATCATCCTATAAAAAATGCGGAGATCGCTTTCATTAGCAAATATGTAAGTCGACAATATTTGGATAACACGTCGACCACCAGCCGTTCGCTCGATGCATATTTTGTGAATGATGTGCGGCTGAATTATAATTTCAGCATAAAAGGCATTAAAAACGTAGGCATCGGCTTGCTGGTAAATAACATATTCAGTAAAAAGTACCAGTCGGATGGTGCAACATACCCGGATATTGAAGGCGGCAAGGTGGTGAATTATAATTATTTCTTCCCGCAGGCACCTATCAACTTTTTGGCTTCATTGAATCTTAAATTTTAAATTGTGGTAACGCAAATATCACATTGAATTTTAATCGTATTATTGATATTTGCGTTACTTAACTCACACTGATGAAGATCAAACACCTGCTTTTATTACCCCTCGCTTTTGCTGCTATAAGTTTATCGGCACAAACCAAAAAGAAAAAGTCTGTAAAATTTCCTCCTCCTGTCGTTATTGCACAGAGTGAAATAATAAATGTTAACAACACTTTGGCAAGACCCAAACTGGTGGTAGGTATCGTGGTCGACCAGATGCGCTGGGATTACCTTTACCGCTTTTATGACCGCTATCAAAGCAATGGCTTTAAGCGTTTATTGAACGAGGGCTTTAGCTGTGATAATACTCAAATAGATTATATTCCAACTTTTACCGCGCCGGGGCATACCTGCGTTTATACCGGTTCGGTGCCGGCTATTCATGGTATCGCGGGTAATGATTTTATTATCCAGGCTACAGGGAAATCCATTTATTGTACCGAGGATACCACAGTAGCCACGGTAGGCAGTACATCGGTTGCAGGAAAAATGTCGCCGCGCAATTTGCTGACCAATACCGTAACTGATGAGTTGAAACTGGCAACCAACTTCCGCTCAAAAGTGATCGGCATTGCTTTGAAAGACCGTGGCGGTATTTTACCTGCCGGACATACTGCAAATGCGGCTTATTGGTTCGATGATAAAACAGGCAACTGGATCACCAGTACTTATTACATGAAGGATTTACCGAAATGGGTAACAGACCTGAATGATCAAAAGCTGGCAGAAACTTATTTAAAACTCGATTGGACGCCACTTTACCCTGTAGATACCTATCTACAGACACTGCCCGATGAGTCCAAATATGAGGGAAAGTTTGCTGGCGCCGATTCGCCAACACTTCCTGTAAAAACATCAGCTTTATACAAGAAAAATGGATTGGGTATGATCCGTTCAACCCCTTATGGAAACACTTTGACGTTGGATATGGCAGTGGCCGCTATTAATGGCGAGCAGTTGGGGCAGCATGAGGTAACCGATTTTTTAGCGGTAAGCTTCTCGTCTACTGATTATGTGGGACACCAGTTTGGGCCGAATTCAGTGGAAATCGAAGATACTTATTTAAGGCTCGATCGTGATTTTGCGAGTTTCTTCACTTTCCTGGATGCCAAATTAGGTAAAGGCAATTACTCCGTGTTCTTAACCGCCGATCATGGCGCGGCACATAACACCGCGTTCTTAAAAGATCATGGCATACCCGCGGATGTATGGGATGATATGGCCGTTAAAGACAGCTTGAATAAATTCCTGCAAAGCAAATACAAAATTGACAAGCTTGTGCTTGGTCTGACGAACTACCAGGTGAATTTTGACAATTACGCTGTTAATTATGCCAAACTTAATAAAGATGCATTGATCAAAGATGCTATCGAGTTCTTGGAGAAGCAAAAAGGAGTGGCTTATGCCATCGACATGCGCAACGCACGAACTGCTAATATCCCTGATGAATTACGCACACGCATTGTAAATGGATATAGTGTAGCACACAGCGGCATTATACAGATCATTTTATTACCAGGCTGGTTTACCGGCCATGGTTCGGGTGACAGCGGGCCGACAGGCACTACCCATGGCACATGGAACCCTTATGACTCGCATATTCCGCTGGTATTTATGGGCTGGGGTATTCCGCATGGCCACCTGAACCGCGAAACACATATGACGGATATTGCACCAACTGTTGCAGCCTTATTACATATACAAGCGCCGAATGGAAATATTGGTAAGCCAATTGCAGAGGCGTTGAAATAGACAGGAAGACCGAAAGTCGGGAAGTCCGGAAGTTATTATTATCTAACAGAAAACAGTCTTGCGGACTTGCGGTCTTTCCAACTTCCGGACTAAGAAAAACATGAAAAAATACATCGCCAAATTCCATTACCTCACACAAGATCTGCCTCATCGCAGTCATGTTGAACAGGTGCAAATCGCCTGCCAGGCCGGGGCTAACTGGATACAATACCGCTGTTTAACCAAGACGGATGATGAACTGATCAGCGAGATCAATGAACTCGCCGCTATTTGTGATGACTGGGGCGCTACGCTGATATTGACCAATCATTATCATTTGCTTGATAGGGTTGACGCACAGGGTGTTCATATTGAGGATTTTGATGCTGACTTTGCTGCCATCAGGGAACATATCAGCGATGAAAAGACATTGGGAGCTTCAGCCACAAATATCGAAGCGTTATTAAGGGTTCAGGGTACGGGTGTAGTGGATTATTGCGGATATGGCCCGTTTGCCCATACTGATACCAAACCCAATAATAAACCATTGCTGGGTTTTTCAGGGTACAGGGCGTTGCAAAGTCAGCCGATAGAAATGCCTGTTATTGCGGTTGGTGGTATCCAGCTAAGTGACGTGGAGCCCCTGCTGGAAACCGGCATCTACGGGCTGGCTGTATCCGGCGCGATCAACATGACATCCGACCCTGGAAGAATGCTAAAAGAATTTTATCAGAAAATATATTGATAACATTGTCTTTAAATTTATACCAAACTATTTGTCTATCTTTCAGTTGTAAAATCATACAACTAATCACTAATCCCCATGTCCTCTCATCACATCGTACGTGAAAAACAGGAACCTGCATTGCTGGTGCTGGGGTTGGATAGTTTCCCGATGGAATTATTGGGGCAATTACTGGAGTGGAACCCAACGGTTATTGCGACCCCGCAAACCGCTGAATTACTTTATGAGCAGGGTATTAAAATAGATTGGATCATTACTGACGACACGCATCGTACACCACAATCGGACATTAAACAAATGCCCACCGGCCCTGATTCCGTGGCGGAGGCTGCTTTAAAATACCTGGTAACGCATGGCTACCCTGCCGTTAATATCATTACCGATAACCTGCAACTGAAGGATTATTTGTTCTATACCGATAAGATCAACCTCGTGATCTTCCAGGGTAATCAAAAGATATATGCGATAAATTCTGGCTTCAGCAAATGGAAGCCTGCCGGTGAAACAGTTGAAGTATTGACCCACCCGCATGATCTCCATCTAAGCGGTTTGGAGTCCATAGGCGACCAGCGCTTTAAGACCACCCACGATGGGTTTTTCAGCCTGCAGTTTGAGCATCCTTTTTTGTTTATTGCGGAAGCGTTGTAAACATTTATCAACCCAAAATCGTATAATAAACCAGTCGTTTTCGTCAGTATTTTGTGAAATCATCAAAGGCTTTTAAACCGCAATTAGGTAGTATCGTAATTAGTTTGCTACATTTACGTTTGGAATAAGAAGATTACACAAAAAAACTGTCAATTAGCCATATCAATGCCAGTAAAAAACTTATTGGTCTGCTTTTTGATATTATTTTAATAACCATTAAACCGTTGACACAATTGTTAGTCTAAAATCTATAATCAGCATATCATAAGATTATCAAGCTGACATTATAATACTTGTTATCATGAAAAAGACATATAAATATTTGCTTTCCACCGCTCTTAGCGGGCTCGTGTGCCTGTCTTTAGCACTTTCTGCCAGCGCACAGCACAGAGACAATGGCGGTGGTGGAGGCGGCGGTGGCTCGAGGCCATCAGCCCCAGCCAGTAGTAGTGGCGGAGGTTCAAGATCATCCGCTCCGGCTCCATCCTCGGGTGGTTCAAGACCTTCTTTTAACGGCGGTGGCGGAAGGCAATCACCATCTGTTGGTGTTGCCAGGCCATCTTTCAACGGTGGTTCAAGATCAGGCGGTGGCAATCATGTTTCAGTGGCCCCTCCGCGTATCAACAGCCAGGGCATCAGGCCTCCTGCAGGCAGGGTTAGTGTTAATCCCGGTGTAGGGGTAAGCGCAGGCAACCCCGGTGTACGCAGTTATACAAACAGTGGCTCACGCAGCTATGTTGGCACACGTGGTTATATTGGCCAGGGTGGTCGTGCATCAATAGGTGTTGGCGGCCGCGGTTTTTCAGGCGGAGCTGCATGGAGAAATCATGGTTATCACTATTATCATGGCTATTATAATACGTACTATGGCCCAAGGGTCGGTTTCAGTATCGGGTTTTTACCTTACGGATATTATCCATTCTACTATGGCGATTATGAGTATTACTACAGCAGCGGTTTGTTTTACCAATATGCAAATAACGAATATACCGTGGTTGAGCCCCCTGTAGGCGCCGAAGTAAATTCATTGCCATCAAACGCACAATCGATCGTGATCAATGGCGAACAGTATTATGAGGCCAATGGTGTTTATTATCAGCCCATCACCAAAGATGACGGTACTACAAGCTACCAGGTTGCCGGTAAGGACGGTGAATTAAACACCGCAGTGGCACAGGATGTTCAGCAGGCCCCACAAGTAGGCGACATTGTTGATGCTTTGCCAGCCGATTGCAGAAAGATCAACCTTAACGGCGAAAAATATTATGTATCGCCCGATGGTTACTACTACCAGGAAGCAAAAGATGGTAACGGTAATAAAGTTTATAAGATCGTTGGCACACCGGATGATGCGCCAACAAACTAATTACTGAATAAGAAATAGAAAAGGGGATGGAGTATTTCATCCCCTTTTTTTGTGCCTGCTTTTTTTAGTTATTGTTATAATAGTATTAATCGGTCAGCAAGTAAAACGGTAATTTTACGGCACCATTTACCTGAAACCAAAATGATGACGAGGCGCTTTAGCTACTTATTCCTGATGCTTTTGATAGGTGCTGCACTTTCGGCACAAAGTCACCCGGTACTTAAATTATTTAAGGCCAACAATCCCAATATCCAATATTTCGGAAGGATTGATTTTTCGAACCCGCTGAAACCCCGTTTCTGGTCGCCGGGAGTGTATATCAGGATAAAATTTAACGGCCCTGCCTGCGACCTGATCGTCAATGATGAAATGGGAGGCGATAATCATAATTATGTGGAGATCGCTATAGATGATGAGCCGCAGGTTAGGATAAAATTAACCAGTAAGGTAAACGTAGTAAAGGCTGCGCGGGGTTTAAGTGATGCCGAACATATCCTGACGATTTGTAAAGACACGGAATCGGGCATCGGATACCTTGAGCTTACCGGCATAAAATGTGTTGCTCTGTTACCTCCACCCCCTAAACCCAAACGCAAGATCGAATATATCGGTGACTCCATTACCACAGGTTCAGGAATTGACATAGCCGAAACGCCTTGCGATGCCGGTAAATGGTATGATCAGCACAATGCCTATATGAGCTATGGCGCGCTTACTTCAAGGGCGTTAAATGCCCAATGGCAACTAACCGCTGTGGCTGGTATCGGCCTCACGCATAGCTGCTGCAAAATGGATATGGTGATGCCTGATGTAGTAGATAAAACATTCTTGCGGGATAATAAGATCACGTGGGACTTTAAGCGTTATCAGCCCGATGTGGTAACGATATGCCTGGGGCAGAATGACGGTATCGTTGACTCGTCATTGTTTTGCGGGGCATATGTAAAGTTTATTGGCGATGTGCGGAAGCATTACCCACAGGCTGATATCATTTGCCTGACCAGCCCGATGGCTAATGATAAGCTGAGCGCGGTTTTAAAAAGATATTTATCGGGCATTACCGCCAATCTAAATGATGCGGGCGTCAAGAAAGTTTATAAATACTATTTCTCGAAGCGGTATTTCCATGGCTGCGGCACTCACCCGGATATGGAAGAGCAGGCACAGATCGCCGAAGAATTAACGGCTTATATTAAACAGGTTGAAGGGTGGTAATCTATTTTTAGTCTATATCCTGAGTTTTTATTCCCGGTTCCTTTCTTTTCAATTCTATAAAATTCACGATGGGGCGACTGGCTGAAATTAGTGAAAAGCCTATGCAAAATTTGCCGAATGCAAAAATGAGCCAACTGGAAGCTCTATTCTCCTTAAAACTTACATGTGCGCTGGTAGTTTGAAAATAAGTAAGCAAATTCTGGCAAAGTACTGGCAAACTATCGACTATCATAACAGCGCCAATTATAATTACTGCTATTTTTAAAATTGTTGAGCGATGAAGGTTAATGTCAAATTTCTCTTCAGTAAAATTTTGATCGAGACGTAGCTTATCTATTATCCATTCGGTTTTAAACAGGCAATAATATAAGACGAACAAAAAGAAGGATATCGAAAACAATACGAAAAAGCAAATGCCAAATATGTCCTGCACACTCGGGTCGAAAATCGTAGATCTATAATAAAATAAGCTCGAAATAATTTGTGGAATTGAAATAATCGCTCCGGCGAGAAGGTATATGCCAATTATCTTGATGATGACGGCGAAGAAGCTTCTTGGTGTCATAAGGCTTTAATGGTTTATTAAAGATAAAACCTTTATAGCACTTACGGAAATCTCAGGATCAAATTCGGATCAGGGATGTTTTGAAGATATTTCTCTTTTTCAGAATAGCGGCCTACGCCCGGGTAGTCCCCATAGCATCCTTCCATATCAAACATGAGTTGGAAATGCAGATGCGGTGGCCAATGCCCGTTCTCCTGCTGGTTGCCAAATACAGCGATCTGTTGGTCTTTCGTTACACGGTCGCCTACTGATAAATTCTTTAGACATTCGCGGTTGAGGTGGCCGTAAAGACTGTAAAGTACAAGTCCGCCGAGTTGATGTTGCAGGATGATTGTCGGGCCGTAATCTCCGAAGTGATCATTGTCGGCAAAGCTATGGATCGTTCCGTCCAACGGTGCATACACAGGCGCACCGGCTTCGGCCCAAATATCTACTCCCAAATGCAGGCGACGTGGTTCTTCGCCGGTATTAAATAATTCGCTGCGTGCATAAAGGGTGCGGTGTTCCATATAACCGCCGATGCCATACCTGCAATGGTCATCCTTCAATTTTCCGCTTACCCAATCGCTGAACTTTTCGGTATCGTTTACGTCTTCCGGCTGCAATTCGGTGTTGGCAGCGGTAAAGTCAAATGTAAAAAGTCGGTCTGTTTGGGGATTATAATCAACTACTTTTCCAATTGCCGTGGGATTGTTCCTGATGAAATCCTGCAGCTGAAGATGCTTATCCATTCATCCTGCCAATTACTCTGTATCGGGCTGTCGCTCTTCTTTACTGATCTTGTCAAATATCTTGTCCATCCGTTCCACATACTCGCTGGTGTCGTCCACAAAAAACTCAAGCTGGGGGATAATCCTTACCTGGTCCTTTATCCTCGCGCCCAATTTATAACGTATCTCGGATGCATGCGCTTTGATGGTGTTCAGTGCGAGCTGGGTATTGGTATTATTGAAAAAGCTCAAAAAAACCCTGGCTATTGCCAGATCGGGCGTTACCCTCACCTTAGTGATGGTAATAAGTGTATTGGGAAGCAGGTTGATACCTTCGCGCTGAAATATCGCTGCCAGGTCCTCTTGTATTACTCCTGCAAATTTTTGCTGACGTTTTGATTCCATAATTCTTCTCAGGTAAGGTAATGATAAAACTAAAAGCTATTATAATATGCCTTTGTTTTAATTTTTTACGACAGAACAGATATTCACAACAAATTTATAAATCCTGTTTGATTTCGCCGAGCCTTTTTATACTTAAGCGCGCACTAACTCCGGATGCAATGGTGGCAATGCCTGTTACCGTTAAAAACACCAGTATAAAATCCATGAATTTCAGGGCGACAGGATAGGCATCGATAGCCGTCAAATTATCACCAAATTTTATAAACGC